>Ga0129310_1000938_pt1 | contig 29354 bp, 29 predicted proteins | sample Go1ome_2_FD_94433 | JGI IMG/M metagenome (GOLD analysis project Ga0129310, IMG submission 94433) | Western lowland gorrila individual fecal microbial communities from Wisconsin, USA - Go1022A metagenome | ecosystem: Host-associated > Mammals > Digestive system > Large intestine > Fecal | place... | reverse complement strand
GCAGGAACTCCGTTGTTGTATCCAGCATCAGTGCACCGGCCTGTGTCATATCAGAAAAAGACTGTACGGTATCCGCAGCATTGCCCAGATTCGTGGAAATCTGTGAAAGGGAAGATGCCAGATTATCGATAATAGATTCATCTCCCGCTTCCTTGGAAGCTGTATTCACCAGCTGCAGGGCTTCAAGAGCTGTCTTGGAAATTGTATCCAGGAAAGTCTCATTCACCTGCTGCTGAACAGCATTGGCGCCTTTCGTAGTGACAATCGGAGCAATCGCATTGGATTTCTCATTCTCATAATAGGTAATCGTCGGATGAACAACATCCTTCGAGAAAATACTCATGAGATTTCGACTGAAATCTTCCGGAATAACCAATGCTGCAAAATACTTGCCGGATTTGACACCGGAGGATGCATCATCCGCTTCTGTGAAGACCCAGTTAAAATTATCATTTTCTTTGAGGGTGTCCAAAATCTGATCGCCCAGATTCAGGTTCACATTGATCAGCTCACTGTCATAGCCTTCATCCAGACTGGCAACTGCAATCTTCAGATTGCCTGTATTGCCGTAAGGATCCCAGCTTGCAGCAATATTAAACCATGCATAAAGAGTCGGAATAACAGTAATACCCATGATAACGATCATGGCGATAACATTTGAACGAATTCTGGATACATCATTTTTGAAAATCCGAAAAATATTTTTCATTATTCTTCCTCCTTTCCACGGAATTTTTCAAGCATTTCATCAAAGGACATACCTGCGATCTTTTGCTGCTCTTCAAGCTTGTTATGTATAAATTCTACAACGATCAGCCATACAGAAATCGCAATGATGGATATAATCCAAAGTGTCAGGAAAACGATCTTGGATTCCAGACTGAACATCAATATCAGAAAAATCAGCGGAATGATGATAATAGCGGCAAATCCGGCTTTCACCATCTTACCGTAATTCTTTTCAAAGGCCTGGGCCTTCGCAGCCGTTTCTTCACGAAGATTCTCAATCGATAAAGAGGCTTTCAAAAGCATTGTCAACTGTTCATGTCTGCTCAGTTCCTCATCCGGCTCTTCACAGATCATGAATTCTGTCTCTGCCAGTTTCTTGTCAAACAATGCATTCAGTCCTCTGAGGGCCGGTCTGAGCCCAAGGCCGATCAGCAGCGAAAGCGGCACGTAGCACAACAACAGAATTAAAATATCCTTTATATAAGTATTGCCATATAATCCTGCAACACATTCACGCATGGCCCCGACACCATAGGCAAAAGGCAGGAACGGATGCACATTCTGGAAAAATACCGGCGCCATTTCTACAGGATAAGTACCTGAAGAACCCGGGATCTGCAAAATAACAAGAATAACGCATAATGCTTTACCAATATGCTTAAATGTCAGAGATAACGCATAAATAATATTCACATATACAAAGGAGCAAACTACACCGAGAATAACCATTCTGACCGGCTCTACCACCTGTGCTCCCGGCAGGAAAATATCTCCCAGACACACGATAAAGCCCTGTACCATGCCGACAACAACAAACAGCAGCCAGCGTCCCATGTACATTTCCGACGGTTTATAATATTTCATAGATTCATCACGATCTACTTCCATTTTGAGAATCGCGATCAATACGATACCGCCGACCCAGATTGCCAGGTTTGTATAAAACGGAATCATAGATGAACCGTAATTCGCTACTTCAAAATAAGTCTCTGTCTCAAGCTCAACCGGAGATTCCATAAATGACGCAATCGTATCCGCATCAATACCTTCCAGTGAAAGCAGCTTCTGATAAGCTTCGGAACTGATAATCGCATTGACATCGCTCTGAATATCATCCAGACGATCACTGACAGAAGCCAGTGCTGACTTTGTACCTGTTAAGGCCGATTTGACATCACTGAGACTTGTATCCAGCTGATTCAGAACAGCTTTGAGCTGTTCTGATGTTGAAGGCACGCCATTGAGCAGTCCTGTCAGCTCACCGGTCAGACTTGAGAATGTATCCAGTGTCTGATTCAGCTGCGGCAATACATTCGTATCAAGAGCTGTTCTGAAAGAATGCAGTCCATCGATGCTGTCTGAAGTAATAGAAGCAATCTGCTTTCGTGTATCAGAAGTTGTCGTAATGGCATCTCCAATACCGTCATTCCCTTCTGTCAGGTTCACAACCAGTTCCTTGTTTCTGTCATTCTGGTCTCTTAATCTGGCAAGGTTCTCATTCAGACGGTCAATAATACCGGTAGCAATCTCACCATCGACCTCGTCACCAATCTTGTCCGACAGATCCTGAAGATTATTGAGAATCTCCGCATTCAGATCAACAACTGTATTCACCGCATCCAGTGCATCACCGACTGTTGTATTAATCTTGCCTGCTTTTGTTTCAAGATCCGTAAGGCCCTCAGCTGCTGTACTATGTGCCTTGTTCAGCAGCTGTTCACCATCTGATAAAGATTTAGATAAAGCAGAGGAAAAATCTCCCGCCGCATCTCTTGTCTTCTTCATCACCTGGTCTGCGTCCTCAAGAGCTGATGATCCGGATTTTGCCGCTTTATTCAAAGAATTGGCTGCATGTCCCGCATTCTCTATAAGATCATGGGTATCAATTGAATGGGAACCAAAATTACTTAACAGATCTTCGTATTCCTTGATATTGTCATTGGCTTTTTCCAACATCTCATTAATATCGGAGTTCACACGCCCCACAGAATCTGCCACATCCGATACAGCATCCTTCAAAATATCCGATACTGATTCCGCTGCGATAGATGAAAACGTACTATTAATCTGAGACTGGATTGCACTGGCACCGCTGCTTGTAATCTTCGGTGCAATAGCATTGGCTTTCTCGTTGATATAGTACTCCAATTCCGGTGTCTTCAGCTCTCCTGACAAAATACTGAGAAGGGAACTGCTGAAATTCTCAGGAATAACAATGGCTGCATAGTACTCACCTGATTTCACCCCTTCAATTGCCTGTTCTTCATCAACAAAAGTCCACCCAAGCTGATCATTCTCCTTTAAATTCGATATGATCTCATCACCGGCATTAATCTCCAGATCATTACTGGAAGCGTCCTTGTCATTGTTGGCTACTGCTACCTTGATACCGCTCGTGTTGGCGTAGGGATCAATATTGGCAGCGATATTAAACCAGGCATAAAGCGAAGGAATAATCGACACACCAATAATAACCAACAGTGCTGCAGGATTACGCAACAGCCGCCCCATGTCACGGCGGAAAATCCGAAATGCGTTTCTCATGTAAACTGCTCCTTTTTCATAAATATGTTCTATTAATAGATATCACGTTGATTTTCTCACAAAAAGTATTATATTAATGGACAATATAATTTACAACCATCAATCATATGCATATGTGTCTATTAATCGTCACTTTAGCTCAGCATGCCTAACTGTACTTTTTTAAAGAAAACCCTTTAAAAATTTAATGATTTTCCCATTTATTTTATCATAACTTATTGGCTTTGCCCACACAAAAAAAGAAAGGTTCTGCAATAAGCCGTTCCTTTCTTTTTTGGTGGAATTCTGGTGTATATCCGGTTGATGTTCGGGCGTGTTCAAAACGTGTTCAATCATTGTCTTTCGAATCAATCGTAAAAACAAAATAGGAACCCTTGATTTCCAAGGATTCCCATCTTGTTCAGGTTTTTATAAATCATGCAGAAGATGGGAGTTGAACCCACACGAGTGTTACCTCACTAGAACCTGAATCTAGCGCGTCTGCCATTCCGCCACTTCTGCGTACTCATTTATAATACCAGATGCTTTAGAAAAATGCAAGCCTTTTTTTGAAAAAATTTAAATTTTTTCAAAAATAATGACTTTTGTGCCATACAATGCCTTCAGCCGCAGTCGAAGCAACTACTCTTTAAAGGCAAACAAACGCTGTCCCAGATAATTGAATCCAGTGAAAAGACACATTCCTGCCAGCATGGCTGCATTCTCTTGTATCTTCTGTCCTGCGCCCGCCATCACGTACATCACCGCCGGTTTTGCAATACCGTAAGCCAGTATATAACATACCGCGATGTTGACAGCAAAGCGCATCACCTGCTTCCATGAACGTTCTTTATTCCGGAAGGTGAAGTATTTATTTAAAAAGAAACTAAGAATACTGGTCAGAATATAATTTGCTGCTGATGAGACCCAATAGCTGCAAGATGCCAGATTATACAGACCAAACATAATGGCCGTACCCACAACGGTGTTAATACAACCAACAATGATAAATCTTAATAATTTCTGATCAACCAGACTCAATATCTTTTTAATCATTCTGCTTCTATGCCTCCTCGGTTTTGCCGGATTGCAACTGTTCTGCCTCCTCAATCGGATGCATCAGCCCATCTTCCACCCACACGTTATTTTCCAGATGAATTTTATAAACGCAGCAATTTGAAAGTCCTGACCGCCAGAAATCCTTCAGTTCACAATGGTCGATGCAGCTCATAATCCCCCTGAGGGCAGCACCATGGGATGCAGCAAGTACCGTGTGAACTTCTTTATTTTGTTTTGAAAGATCCGACAGCATGTCCAGAAACTTCTGGACACGTTCTTGAAGCATCTGAATACTCTCTGCTCTTTCCGGCGGAATATAGCTTTCCGGCGCATCAAATAAATCCCTGATCATCGAGTAAGGCTTTCCTTCATCCACGCCAAAGTCCATCTCCTGAATTCTTGCATCCGGATGCACTTCCTCAAAAGTTCTGCCTGATACAATTGCCGCTGTTTTTCTTGCCCGCACCAACGGACTTGAAAAAACCTCATCGAAGACAATACCCTGCTGCTTAAACCAGTCTGCAGCAAGTTCTGCCTGATGGATCCCCTTATCATTTAAAGGAATATCACTCATCCCCTGGATCAAACATCGCTTATTAAAATCCGTTTCCCCATGTCTTATAAAATAAACAACCATTTTCTATTTCCTCATTCTTTCCTATACCAATTGACTTTTTATCTGTCCCTTCCTGTCCATCATCCAAGTCAGTCATCGAATCCCCGGAGATTTCCGTTGATTATCCTAAACATCTACATAAACCATATGTCCTTATTGGTGGATGATACACTGACAACCCCTGCCTGCAAAAGAGACATCACATCTTCCTTGTCTGACACAAGTCCACCGGCAATAACCGGAATCTGTGATATCCGACAGACCTTTTTCACCACTTTCGGCATCAGTGCCGGCAATACTTCGATGACATCCGGTCTTGCCCCCTTCACATGCTTCTGAATATTCTCATATGCCATGGAATCGATGACAAACAGCCGCAGCACCGATGTCAGTCCAATCTCCCCGGCATGCTTGATCAGCGCCGGTTTAGTGGAAATAATACCGTCGGCCTTCGTATATTTCTTAATAAAATCTACCGCCACATCTTTGGCTGACAGCCCATTGATCAGATCCAGATGGACCAGTGCCATCTTGCCTGTCTGTTTCACTGCATCTACGATATCTGCAATATTACAGATATCTCCATATAAAATAAAAACAACCCGAATATCACTTTTCAGGCATTCTTTTAAACCATATTCATCCTTAATTGCCGCGATGACCGGAGAATCCTCCAACGCGTCTTTGAACTCTCTGTTCATTTTCTATCCCTCATTCTGCCATCATTCCTGTTTGTGTCATCACGAAAAAGACTTTCTCAAGCTTAAGCAACTACTGCAGATGATGACACATTTCTTGCTAACGCTCATTATATAATGAAACAGTCTGCTTCGCAAGACACAAAAAGACCAAATCTGCAGCGTTATTTTTTTACCTCATCTATATACGCCTGTGCTGTACATTCCAGCGTACCCTCTGTCACAGATACACAAGTAGCCACAACAAAGATAAAACAGCCGGTACATGTTGATCCTAAAATCAATATATACCGGCCATTATTTTATACTGCCCGCACCCATAACCTCCATATATTCAATTCAGAATACATCCGTGTGTGCTTACTCTTATTGCAAACTATTCCGCAATCGTATATATTCTGTCGTAATTTTCCTGACTTTCATCCTCAAGATTACAATAATGACCTTTGATATCCAAAGACTGAATTTTCCCTGTATCAACCAGTCGATTAAATACATACCATGATTTTCCGTTGTCTTTTAAGCTTACAATTGTATTATAGGCATCTTCCCCATCAATCACATACTCCGTACCATCTGTATACTTCAATGTGATGTTGTCAGGAACATTCTCGATATTCTCATCTGCTGTATCTGACATAGTAAGACCAATCGGCGACACCTCTGCTGTATCACCGTTTTCGTCCGTCAATGCAACGCCATCCAGTTTGTCCGTCACATCAAATGACACGGATTTCTGATCCAGAACCGTCCATTGTCCTGCATCCTCATCATCTTTTGCTTTTATCAAATCCAGACGAATACCTTCATTTTCCTGCAGATTGCCTGTAAAACAAGCCACTACATGAAGTTCTGTATCTGTACTGATATCTGAACGCAACAATAATCTGCTGTCCAGTTCTTCTCCGGATTCTGAGTATATCGTTGGGTTTACCAGTCCTCCATTCGGATTTGCATACCAATTAAAATTAATTTCACCATAGCCGGATTCATACCAGTCCTTTACTCCATCCGGATTCGAAATAGTATAAGACAACATGCCATTGCCGTTTTTGTCCACCACTAACTGCTCAAAGTCAAAGGTATATCCACCAACTTCCACTGTCGCATCCACATTCTGAACATTGCCGGACAATAATTCATTCGCCGTCGCTGAATCAACTGCCACACGCTGTGAATCCGGGTCATCCAGCACTTCTCCGCTGGAATTTGTACGCTCAGCATGATTTGTTGAAATACTCTTATCACCCAAAGCCGCATCCGCAAATGTCTCCACATCGCTTTCTGATGCCGGACTTAATTTTGCTTCAATAAAATGGATAGCTTCTTCGGCATAAGTTGAAATCTCTGTAGAAAACATGGTCCCTGCCACTGCACAGAGCACCACTGCTGCCGCTGCAATGCGAGCCGGATGCCAATGTCTGTTTTGGCTATCATTATTTTTACCGTATTTACTCCGATTGCAGGTTTCTTGTCCGTCATCCTGTATTTTATCTCCTTCAGCATTCCTATTTTCTGTCATCTTCAAGACCTCCTCAAGTACATCGTCAGAGGCGTGAATACAATCCATTGTCTCTTTATAACATTTTTCATCGAATTTTTTTCGGCTCATCATTCGGCCTCCTTCAATATTTTCTTTAATTGCTCCCTGCCTCTTGCAAGTCTTGTACGGACAGTTCCGTTTGGTACCTGCAAAAAATCTGCAATTTCCGCTGTCGCATACCCCTCATAATAATACAGATACAGAATCATGCGATATTTAGTCGGCAGTGTCATCACAGCATTCAACATTTCCCGATGTTCCGGCTCCGGCATCTGCAAAGTTTCCATATAATCTTCCAGGGATGCATATTTCTGCCATGGAAAGCGCAGCAGATTTTTGCATTCATTCAGGGTCACTCTGATGAGCCAGTGCTTCACATGTTCCTCCGATTCAAAATCCACATCGCTTTTATAAAATTTCAGCAACACGTTCTGAGTCACATCATCGGCATCTGTTTTACTTTTTAAATAATTCATGGCAACTCGAAAAACCGTATCCATATACTTCCTTGCCAGACAGGTAAATTCTTCTTTCGTCAACATCTTACTTGTACTCTCCTTGAAAGGCCTTTCACCCATAATACACCTGATATGCCGAAAATGTTTCATTTCTGTCAAAATATTTTTATGCACATAAAAAGAGACATCGGCAGTTGACTGGCCCTGTATGTTTCACAGGATGCCTGCCATTTCCGCAAATGTCTCTTTCTTATTATTTCAATATGCTATTTTCATCCATTCAGTTTTTATTCAATCTATTATGCCGCCTCAACTGCACCTGCTGCCACAATATTGACGCCTGTACCTGCCACATTTTCAAGGACAACATCACCGATAGCCACCGGTGCCTGAATTGTCACGCCTTTTAATGCTGCTACACATTCAAAAATCTTATCCTTCGGAATATCGGACTGTGTTTTGACATTGATCATCGGAGCAGCGCCGCCGCTGACTCTGACAGTTGTCGTGACGATACGTGTCGGATTAGTGACTTCTTTTCTGGCGTAAATATCGCCCTTTTTGCAAGTGTTGCCTTTGACTTCTACAACTTCTTTACCATTCATTGTCACTGTGAGAGCGCATCCCAAAGGACAGCCGATACAGGTTAATTCTCTTGTTTCCATTCGTTATGCCTCCTCAATTTTGATTGTAATATGCTTCAAATCAGGGTAATCTGCCAGTTTGGATTTCTGCAGGATCACCTGCTCCATTTCTCCCGGTGCCATGACCGGACGTTTGCGTTTGCTGATGAGTTCATCATCAAAATAAGTCGCAATGGCACAGTTCTTGTAAACATCTCCTACACGGAAACGAACTGTCAGGGTATCTTCCATTTCTGTCGGGCGGATATATTTTGGTACTGTGTAACGAACGCCATCTACCGGCAAAATTTCAACAGTTTTTGCATCGGCTGTCTTGCCGTCCTTAATATAAGCTGCAGCATTCTTTCCGGCTGTTCCGGCTTCCTGTGAAACATAATCCACCAGGTCATGCACATGCAGCACGTTGCCGCAGGCAAATACGCCGTCGATATTAGTTTCCAGACTGTCATTGACAATCGGTCCGGATGTGATCGGGCTTAAATCAACACCTGCGCTCTTGCTCAGCTCATTTTCAGGGATTAACCCACAGGACAGAAGCAGTGTATCACATTCATAGCGTTCTTCTGTGCCCGGAATCGGACGGCGGTCAGGACCAACCTCTGCAATTGTAACGGCCTTTACACGGTCTTTGCCTTCAATATCTACCACTGTATGACTGAGTTTCAGCGGAATATCGAAATCATTCAGACACTGAACGATATTTCTCTTTAATCCGCCTGAATAAGGCATCAGCTCTGCCACAACCTTCACTTTGGCACCTTCCAGTGTCATACGTCTTGCCATGATCAGACCGATATCACCGGAACCAAGGATAACCACTTCACGGCCCGGCATATAGCCTTCCATGTTCACCAGACGCTGTGCGGTACCTGCTGAATAGATACCTGCCGGACGATAACCCGGAATATTCAAAGCACCTCTTGAACGTTCACGACATCCCATGGCCAGAATCACGGCTTTGGCCTGAAGAAGTATCATGCCTTCCTCACGGTTCATGGCAGTGACAACCTTTTCATGGGAAATATCCATGACCATTGTATTTAATTTATATTCAATCTTTCTCTCTTTGACCTGTTCGATAAATCTTGCTGCATATTCAGGGCCTGTCAGTTCTTCTTTAAATGTATGAAGACCGAAACCGTTGTGGATACACTGGTTCAGAATACCGCCAAGCTGTTTGTCTCTTTCAAGAATCAGAATACTTTCAATACCGTTGTCTCTTGCAGCGACAGCGGCTGCCAGACCAGCAGGGCCACCGCCAATAATAATCAAATCATATGCTTTCATCATGCGCCCTCCTATAATTCCTTGTTGGTACCGATAACGATATTGGAACCAACACCGTTCTTTGTAATGTCAAACATGCTCATTGGCACTTCACGCTCAAGAATTTCCATCGTTCTCGGTGAACAGAAGCCTGCCTGGCAGCGTCCCATACCGGCTCTTGTACGGCGTTTCACACCATCAAGGGAACGTGCCCCCAGGGGACGATGAATGGCATCCAGAATCTCACCCTCCGTGATCATCTCACAACGACAGATAATATTGCCGTATGCAGGCTGTTTCTTAATCAGTTCATTTCTTTCTTCCAGTGTCAGTGTATCCGGGTGAAGAATGCCTTTTCTGATCGGGTTGAACTTGTCGTTAATTTCAGGGTTCAGCATCTCTTTCACCCTGTCTGCCACCATCACTGCGATAGCCGGTGCAGATGAAAGTCCCGGAGACTCAATACCTGCCACATTGATAAAACCTTTGGCATCTTCGGCTTCACCGATAACAAAATCATCACCGGCTTCATGGGCACGCAGTCCTGCAAAAGATGTAATCACCTGACGAAGGGGTACATTCTTCACGCTGAGAGAAGCAGTACGTCCGAGGGAATCCAGTCCGGCCTGGGTTGTATTAACCGCTTCTTTATCTTCCACATCTACGGCAGTCGGGCCAACCAGCAGATTGCCGTGAACCGTCGGGCTCACAAGAACACCTTTGCCCATCTTGGACGGCAGCTGGAAAATTGTATGAGATACATGCTTGCCTGCATCCTTGTCCAGCAGCATATATTCACCTTTTCTTGCTGTAATATGCAGCTTATGTTCGCTGACCATATTATTCAGTGTATCTGCATAAACACCGGCTGCATTGATAACAACCTTCGCTGTTTTTGTCTCTTTTTCGCCGCTGTCTGTATGGGTCACTGTCAGCTCATAGCCTGACTCTGCTTTCTTAATATCATCCACCTGTGTATTCAGGAAAAATTCGACACCGTTGCTGCATGCATTTTCAGCATAACCCATCGTCATATGGAAAGGACATACAATGCCGCCTGTCGGTGCAAACAATGCACATACAATGTCATCACTGAGATTCGGTTCCATAGCAATCAGTGCCTCACGGTCAAAAATCTGAAGATCCGGCACGCCGTTGGCTCTGCCTCTCTCCATCAGCACTTCCAATCCCTTCGGATCCTGGTCTTTTGTGCATACAACCATAGAACCATTTCTCTTAAAGGGAATATCCAACTCTTTTGCAATCTGATCCATCATGGCATTGCCTTTGACATTAACCTTTGCCTTTAATGTGCCGGGTACAGCATCAAAACCTGCATGAATAATGGCACTGTTGGCCTTGGATGTGCCGCAGCAGACATCCTCCTCACGTTCAATGACACAGACCTTTAACTGATATCTTGATAACTCCCTTGCGATGGCGCTTCCTGTCACACCGGCACCGATAATCGCTACATCATACATAAATCCTTTCTCCTTTCTAAACAAAAAAGCAAGGGAAATAGAGCGATCATCTCGCCCTACTTACCTTGCTCTAATCTCCCGGTAATCACTTTATTGATTTGCTGTCTTTATGTTATCACCCTCTGAGGAGAATTGCAACCTCTTTTACGGGAATATTATGTACAATTTTTTTGTCAAATCCATGCGTTTTTAGCGCATTTTTGCATCATAGGCCTCCATTTCCATGATACCGTCCACGATCATCTGCTCTGTCACTGTGTATGGATAAACTCTTACATCAATACCCGCCAGTGCCTTAGCTGTGACTTTTGCCAGATCTTCTGCTTTGGCATGGATATCTGCCAGTCTTGTTGGCAGACCGATGGAACGGCTGAATTTGTACAGGGTATCCCTTTCTGCATACTGTTTGTCGATGGTCAGCATAACAATGATACCATAGGAAACAACCTCGCCGTGAAGATGACCGTTTTCTTCTGTGCTTGGCAGTCGGCCAAAGCCTTTTCGCCCCAGCGCATGATCGGTACGGCACACATTGAACTTAAAGCAATACCCATGGCATCACTGTGGGCCGGAATATCATTTCTGGAAGAAATCGTGCACTCATAACGCCGATAACTTCAATGCCTGCATCGGCAGCCCCCTTTAAAATACCTTCCTTTGCGGCAGCTAAGGCATGTTTACCGCCAAGCACTGCCACCTTTTTGCCATAAGCCGGGCAAACATTTTTGATGTCGTCATAGGCATCAACGCCAATAGTGTAACCTGGGAATAATGATTTCTGCATTTCTAAAACTTCCTTTCACATACATTCTATTTTTTACTTCTATTTTCAAATCTGCAGCTATTTCATGCTGTATTGTTTCACGCTGTATTCTAAATGTATACTTTCCTGCTGCTTATTTTCTGAACACATTGTAATCGCCGTGCTTTTTGATGTATTTTCTGTTTTTATATACTCCCACTGTCAGGAACGGAATAACAACAACGATAATGCCGAGATAACCACAGTAGCCATAACCGTATTTGATAATATTCGTCAATCCTGCCAGTGAAATGGTCATGGACAAAATGATAATAAAAGCAGATACAATGGCGCTTCTGACCGGTGCAGATTGGATGCCTGAAAAAATCTTCAGCTTCTCAAAACGTGTGACAAAACCGAAAATCGTTGTAACACCTGTAGAAATCAGACACAACAGCAGACACACGCCATAAATAGTTGTCAGCCAGTTAATACTCATAGCATTGCAGGATGTCAGTGTCGGAATAACTGTGCCGCCATCCACACCTGTATAAACATCTTTCCATGTCAGCAACATAAATACAGATAAAACCAGCACAACCGCATTCATGGCAAATGAAATCCACATGGCTTTCTTGCAGCCCTTGCTGTTAGGCAGCGGTGTGGCACAGGCAACCATTGTCGGCATTGTGACGCACTGGAAACCAGCATAAACAAATGCATTGGTAATAGCTTTCGGCAAACCTGCAAATCCTGTTGTCTGAAAATCAGCACTTAATACGGAACCAAGGCTGACATCACTCTTGAAAATACCGTAACATGCGTATCCTAAATGCGTGTAGCCTAAAACAGAATTTTATCCTGCTGGGAATTCAGGGCGAAATGATGACTCCTGAAAATTCCATACAAAACATTTTATTGCGTAGGGCACAATTTGCTATGCAATAAAAAAAATCCTCCATCTCCTGGTCACTTGACCCAAAGAGACGAAAGATTACTTCCGCGGTACCACTCTTCAATTATCCCCCTGTTCTGAATACAGATGCATATTATGCAATCATAATCCCCAAAACAGCTCAGGAATCTCTCTGTGGATACAATCATATCCCCGCTACTGTAACGGGAGCACCCATCTGCGCCTATTCTGCATAGCTATAACATACTTCTCCACCGTTTCCTGCAGACAATCTCACGCTCTATACATTTTCATGCTTTTTTATGCTTTTTTGTTGCCTATATACTGTTTTTTTTCATCGAACATTTCCTTTTTTCCCCTTTTAATGTCAACATTTTCCTGTTAAAATAAATACATTAAATTAGTTTCATAGGGAGTGTTGTGAAATGAATATCAACTATCGATGTCTGCGTGAACTTGAAATCAAGGGATTGTTCGAAACCCCTGAACACCGAAGCCGATTTTCTGAATTGCTGAACTGTTACTGCAATTATCCTTTTTTCAACAAGGGCCTGTGTAAATGTATGTATCTGTCCAGCTGGGATATGGAACATTTCATTGTTATGTTGGATATTTTAAACGATATGACCATTGGCAAGAATCAGAATCTTCAATTAATGGAAGACAATGGCAAGGTTCTGGAAAATATGTCCGACGGCTATGATCGTTATATCTTCCAATTAGCCGGTGCCTTTCTGACCAGTCAGGATTTCCAGATGCCTTATGTCCCGATTGCCAAAGAAGGGCAGCATATCATTCAGCGTGCCTTAGAAGCAGCTGAGGTAATTGAAACAGTTTTTAATGCCGAATAAAAATATGGAGCAGTACACATATCTTATATCTCTTGATAATAAAATATGCATACTGCTCTTGTTTAAAATCCTAATTTTTCTAATAAAGCTGTACACCCTTCATAGACATCTCTATACGTCTCCTTAAAATCCCCTGTATACCATGGATCCGCAATAGACCTTCCCGGTCTGTCTGTAAAGTCTAACAGAAGCTTTACTTTTCCTTCTTTATCAGGACCGGTAATTCGCAATGTATTTCTGATATTATTGCTGTCTGCACACAACAGATAATCATAATACTGATAATCCTGCTTTGTCACCTGTCGGGCACGCTTACCGCTGAAATTCGTATAGGCGGTTTCACCAATGCCGTGTCTTCTCAATTCCGCCTGAGCCGGCGGATAAATCGGGTTGCCTTTACCATTCCATATTTCCTCCGTACTGGTTGCTGCTGAAGCAATCTCAAACGCATCGGTTAAACCGCGTTTCTCCACCATGTCCTTTAAAACATATTCGGAAATCGGCGACCGACATATATTGCCGTGGCATATGAAAAGTACTTTAATCATAAAATTCTCCTGTTCTGAAATGCCCTATAATGCCGAGTTTTGCAAGGTTTTATCGGCTTTTTCGAGCATTGTATTTTTCTTGTTTAAAACTACACTTTTTGCAAAATACTTCAAAATGGTGCAATTCAATGCAACGTGTAGTAGTCAAATCGTAGTCAGTTAAGGGGGTTCAGACTACTGACGGGGGTGTGCATTATTTAACAAAAGGGGTGTACAGAACACAACATCGTATGCGTTCATTATAGTTCTTCTGCCATCACAAACCACTCTGGTTTAATATTGGCATCATCCGAAAGCCTTAATATAAGATTCTCATCACAAATAAAACTACTTCCTACCCATTCATCATATAATCTTAATATTGCTTGCTTCAAAAATTCTACTGTCTTTTCATAATCTGTTTCTGGTGGATTTCCCATATCAAAAATCACATCTGACATAGGTATCAAATACTCAATACAATAATACTTACTATTATCATAGTAATCAGTGACCATTCCACGAATACCCAAAAGACTTTCTATATTTCCTACCAATTCTGGGCAACTCGACAATGACGAAAAATAACCATTGTTCTCTAAATATGACCGAAACGCAAACCCATTTACACAGTAATCTTGATTCTTATAGTATCCCAGCCTAGACTTTATATAGCAGACATTCCCACCATCATATCTAAATTCATTATCAAGTGATTGTAGTTCGTCCTTGTAATACAAGTCAATATGACCTTTGCTCGGTTTAAAGGTTATTTTATACTTTTTGAAAAAGTTTGATAACGGAGAATCTTCTAACAAGAGTTGCTCCAAATTGTTATTCTTCTTCGGATCAGTTCCTTCCAATCTTCGAGAAAGATGAAACATTTGAATGTGTTCGAGTACCTCATCTACCATATTATCAGAAAGGAAATCACTAACCCATTCCCATGGCTCCTTTTCTGTATCTTCATAAATGGACATAAAAATCTGTATCATCTCACTTGCCGAAAGATTCAAGAATTCCATTATTCCTTGTTTTAAGGACTCTTGTGTTCTTGCATCTATATATTTCATTTTGTTTGTCACATCCTTATTTTTTAAATTAAATAACAAGTTGATCTCTCAATATGGATTCCACGGTTTCATACTTCTTATTCTTGTATGAAATCTCAATTAACTTTATTTTATGTTCCTTTGCATACTTTCTTTTTTCCTCATCATTTCTTTGTTGGATAATAAATTTATGTTCTCCACCAAATTCTTCAACTGGCATAAAGTGCTGCTCACCTTGACATTCAATTAATGCCCATACCTTTCCTTCTTTATATATAGCAAAATCAAATCGTAGCGGTGTTTCATTATCAATTCCATACACACCATCAAAAGAGACTTCCACCCTATAATCAATACCATTTTTCATCAAAATATCAGTTACAATCCACTGAAACGAAGAAATCGCATGGCAATCACAGAAAACATCACTCCAATATCCTCCATAGGCTCTATATCCATATTCAGTAGGTGGAAAAATGCCAAATTTATCGCACTTTATCAATTTTTCTTTTCCACACAAATAACATCTGCAACGATACTCTTTATATATTGTAATATCATGATATTTCTTTTCATGTCGTTGCGTATAATATGGGGTAGGTACACTCTCTAATGAATTATTCACACATTCAAGTACAGCAAGCGACTCGTACCTTCTTCCCACATAATCAATATTATAATTCTTTGCCAGTTTTCTCGGAATTGTAGCTATTGTCCTTGCATCCTTTTCTGCTAATTTTATTAATTCCTTGCTTCTTTTTTCATTCCATGCATCACAATAGTCTGTTGCCGGAACAATCTTATCTTTATTATCTACCAAACATACTGCTTCATTGTTCTCATACTTCCTTCTTTTATTGTAATTAGCATTACTAGCTTTTATAGAATAAGTAAACTTCGATGAGCAATACATTGGCTTATAACAGACCTTCGGTTCTGTTTTCAATGTTCGTTCAGAATAATATCGTATTTTTCCACACTTTCTGCACTTACATTTATAATGTATGATTTCCTTTTCTTTATGTAAACTGGAAATAACTTTTTCAAAATCAGCAATCGTAACCGAATCACCATAAACTTCAAAATTAACAGGCTTATATAAATATGCTGGTGTAATAATACTTTTTTCACCATTCCACCCATGCCAATCTCTTCGAGCATATTCACCTTTTTCCACAGCTTGAAGAAAATTTTTCTTTTCTTCTTCTATATTAGATATGCGTTTTTCTATAATTTTTCTATATTCTTCACCATCATCTAAAACTTGCAAACACCCACATTTCATTCCTACCATAACATCTATTCTTTCTACTACGGTTTCCAAAATAAAAATCATCCCTCTCCTACATAGTCAAAATCCCCTTTATGATATTTTACCATATAAACTACATTCTCACCAGTCAAAAAGGCACCCAAGCTATAAGCCTGAGTGCCACAAATCTATATCAATATTCTATTATCAAATCACCTTGAACATATTCTGTTTCAAAGGCTTATCATCCTTGTCCGAAATCCCCATCTCTTTTCTTGCATTTTCCAACCCCTGCATCTTCTGAAGTTCTTTCTCCGCATCCTCAAGTCCAACATGGGTGTAAACATTAAGTGTCACGGCAATATCCGAATGCCCCATGAGGTACTGCAATGTCTTAGTATAATGGTATCGTAATTTAAGACACTTCAAGAGACATTTCTTAATGAATCTGATATACTGTAAACACTACAGAAAGAAGGATTATTATTATGTCTCGAACAAGAAGAAATTTCTCCTCCAAATTCAAATCAGAATTAGTGATTGAACTGCTCAAAGGAGAAAAAGACTTAAATACAATCGCAACTGAAAACAATATTCAGCCGAATCTTCTCCGCAACTGAAAGAAGGAATTTCTCGATAAAGCATCCGTGGTTTTTGATGACACACGAGAAGATAATCTAAAAGAAAAACTCGCTTTAGAGCGCAAGGAAAAAGCTGAATATGCGAAAAAAGTTGGCCAGCTCACCATGCAGGTGGATTGGTTGAAAAAAAATCTGAAGAAACACTTGGACCTGACTACGAGAGTAAATTTAGTCCAAAACCTTTTGAAGACTAAGGAACTTCCAGTTAAAACAGGAGCTGCGCTTCTTGATATCAACCGTACCAGTGTGTATTACAAGGGCATGCCCATATCTCAGGATGAGTTAAATTGCAAATCGATCATAGATTGATTCCACACGGATAACCCAGCCTGGGGAGCACGACAGCTGTCTGCCCAACTAAAGAAGCGTGGGTATCAGGTTGGCCGCCGGAAAACGCGCCGTTATATGAATGAAATGGGGATCGATCCAATCTATCCAAAAATGAACCTTTCTAAACGCATGCAACAGGCTAAAGTCTGCCCGTATCTGCTGCGAAACGCTGTGATCGACCGTCCTAATCAGGCATGGTCAATCGACATTACATACATCCCCATCAAGCATGGATTACTGTATTTGACCGCTGTGATCGACTGGTACAACCGCTGTATCGTTGGCTGGGAAGTCGATGATACTCTGGATACCAGAATGGTCATAACTGCGTTAAAAAAGGCGTTTATGGTAGCAAAACCTGTTATCCTGAATTCGGATCAGGTCTGTCAGTTCACAAGCAATGAGTACATGAACTTTCTCAAAAAGAACCAGATTCGTCAAAGCATGGATGGCAAAAGCCGCTGGGCTGACAATATCATGATCGAACGATGGTTCCGGAGTTTCAAATATGAGGAAGCATATCTGACTCAATATAACAATATCCAAGGAGCAAGGAAGGCTATTGGGAAATATGTGCATACATACAACTATGAACGTTGTCATTCCGCACTCAATAATCAGACACCGGCATCCTGCTATTATCCAATCCTGTTACTAGATGATCATGCAGCCTAAGAGGGGATTTTCTCCCCTACCCAGTTACATATATCAGTTCATTATAAAAAGCTTAGATTTTTGTCTTGACAACTGAACCACTATATTTCCATGTAGTATTCCTTTCCTAACTTTTAACCTTTATACAACCTTCAACAACATCCGGATTATTCTTAGATGTGATTTTATATAGTATCTCATCAATCTCATTTTTCACAAAAAGGATTGTCGGGAAAGCAACAGTTGTATTATGTTTTATGTAATCTACTTTAAGCTTTACAATATACTTATCTTCACTTGAATAGAATCCATAACAAAACACATCTTTTATCTCATCAGTGAAATCATCACTATAATCTGGAACATATCCTGGAAAACCATATGGACGTGCTCCATACGGAGTTCTTCCATTTTGCTCTGATTCTGAATATTCAATATATTCAGATGTGCCTTCAATTCCGAACAAAATACTCATATCACAATCTGTAAGCAAATATCCCATCTCTGCATTATTAAACTTAGGGAATTCACCTAATGTAAGCAAGGATTCTTTTGGAACTTCAAACGTAATTTCAGCATCTTCGTCGATGGCCTTACCACAATTCTGAATTGCTAATTTAATACAATTCATTCCAGAAAACGCTTTCTCAACCGGAGCCCATTCCAAAGCTTTAGAAATAGTTTCATGCAATCTTTTGATTTTCCAATATTTCTGCTTTTCTTCGGACGTTCCATTCAACTTAGGACCACTGAGTGGATTTGATGTTAAAGTATCTTTGTTTAAATTTCCAAGTTCAAAAAAGGAATCGGACAACTCACACTCCAGCTGTTCAGCCGCAGCAGTAATAAACTCTTTCTCATCTTCATCTATGTCAACAGGGCTTGTAAATCCAGCAAAAAAAGTATTAGCTGTAACAGATCTACCACCTACATTCATATCAGAAATCTCCTGATACATAGTCTTAATCGAAGTAATGTATTCTTTCATGCTAATCTCTGCATTTAACACGAATGGGCATACCACCGCTTCTTCAGTCAATCTTCCAGTTTCGTCAATACCTAATAACTTTAACTCAGAACGATATTCATTGGCTGTTTCACTTACCCTCTTTTCTGTCAAAAAATGCATGGAAAGATGGGCAAAAAACATCTTTTTAAATTCTTCGTCGGATGAATAAGTGAAATATATTCCTTTGTCTTTATATTTGTCACGGAATGCTTGTATTTTCTCATAGCCGTCACCATTTATTTTTGATGGTGGGATGGGCTTATCCGAAAAATACATAAACACTTGTTTTCCAGATTGAAGCATAATTTCAATTTCTTCTTCTGTTCCAGAACCATACTCATCAGTAGGTGTGCCAAATCTCGTCCAGAAAATCGCAACTGCTGCATCACATTTATTTACAAACTGCTCGTTAAGTAATGCCTGTGGTTTTCCTCCAGACTGAGCATAAGAACTCTTACTCCAATGGCGAGTTTTTATTGTGATTCCTAAAGTTTCAGTATATAATTCATTAAATTCATCTACTGCAGCTTCAATCAATGTAACTTCTTTCTTAATATCACCTGGACAAGAAATCAAAAGGTTATACAATGTCACATTTTGAGCCATTGATTACACCTCCCAAACAGTTTCATCCCCACAAATGTTACGAATTTTAAGGCGGATAGGTTTCTTTATGCTGCGGATGTAACCATCCCAAAACTCCTTGGTTTTATTGCCGTCTACGATAACATAGCCATTTTTATCAATCTTGATTTCACTATCAGAATGCCACTCACCACCGGTCGCAGTGCAATCCAGACTAAGGAATTCAATAAGTTCCAAGCCTTCTTCACTGATTTCAATCGATTTATACGGTTTCTTCGCAGAAGAATTAATGAATGCTTTCTGATTGAATTCTGCAATTTTAGACAACACACGATCACTAATAAATTTATCAATAGCAACAGCATATCCGCCTGCAATTTCTTCTGCATGGAATTCTGCATAATCGCCAATGACAACATCATCAAGAATTGATTTAAGATCACGCAATTCAATTTCTAGAGTCGTACTGTCATCTTCTTTGATGAAATTCATAATCTCCACTTTATCAGTAATGTCGATATAGTAAACAATAACCTTTTTAATGTCATTATCCAATTCTGGAATCGCCTGATGGATAATACGGTTCATAGTCACTTTATCAAGAAGTTTTGCTGCACTATCCATTAAGTTTGGCACGTAAACAGGAATTGTACCAAGCTTGCTGTCAGAAATAGCACCTTCCCAGAAAGAATCAAGGGAATCTTCATTTTTCAAGCCAGGAATCAAAGATTTAATTTTATCCATTGTCTGAACCGGATTACGATAAAGTTGAACGCCATCTTTAATTTCCAGCACATCGAATTCAGCCCCATCTGCGACAAGACGATCACGGGTTGTCTGAATAGAATTCAATCCAATATCACAATGAATAAATTTTCTGCCAAGTTTATTTGCGCAAACTGCAGTTGTTCCGCTGCCTCCAAAAAAGTCTGCAACTATTAAATTTATATCCGAAGAAGCTTGAATTGCCCTTTCAATCAATGCCTCTGGTTTTTGCGTAGCATATCCAACCGGTTCTTCTTTATCTGCAGGTTGAAGCATAGACATTCTCCAAACATCATCAATAGTCTTTTCTGATGATTCCTGGTAAATTACTCTACCATTTTCATCTTTTGCATTCACAAGCTTTTGAGTTTCAGAATCCCAAACCCTTTTAATTTGTTTAATAGTTTCATCTCTCTTTTCCTTAATGGGCGAGAAACTATATATATCGCTTTTTGTATACAGAAAAATTACATCATGATTAGATGCAAATCTGTTTACATTCCCCTGCATTTTGTTGTAGTAATGCCAAACAATTTCATTCAGAAAATGTGATTCTCCAAATACTTCATCCAATAAGATTTTTACATAATGACCTATATGCCAATCAAGATGAACATAAATAGATGCCGTTTCGCTCATTATAGACTTAATCGCCATAAGATTTTCGTACATCCAGTTCAGATATTTTTCTTTATCCCATACATCACCGTACATCTTTTCTTCAAAAGCTTTCAATTCATCTACATCCAGCTCTTGTTCAGCCTGTGCAATAGCTTCTGCTACTTTCGGATTTCGACGGATATATACTTTCTTTGCGTAATCAGCACCACTCGCAAATGGTGGGTCAATGTAAACAAGATCAACCTGAATACCCTGCTCCTTCAGATAAGCGCAAGCAGAAACACATTCTCCACGAATAACCATATTGCCGTCAGCGTTTTCGCCCACGGTTTCCTGTTTTTCCATTTCATACAAAGGCATACCACGCTGTAATGTCATAGAAACATCGTCAGCGCCTTTGTATCTCAATATTCTATTAAAATTTCCAAGCACAGCCTGTCCTTCCACCGGCTCTGGTATAAACGATACATATTTAATTGGCATTATTTGATTCCTCCATTTTTCATATAACTTACAAATTGTTCAAAAGAATTTGCCATACTATATGATGTTATAAATTCTTGTGCCAATTTTGCTTTTTGTATGTCATCCAACTCGTCTAATGTCTTAATAAAATCAAGCAATTTATTTTTTGCATTAGTATATTTATCATCAAACTCTATGCCTACAGTAGGTCTAATTCCATTCATTACGCTTTCTCCTTAAAAAACTCACAGATTTTTTGATGTGTCTGTGTCAATCTATCTTTCTCTGGTATCGTATCTTCCAAATACAGGTAATCAAAACGTTCATAACCATACGCAGCATTATTCTGTTTTGAAAACTCTGTTTCCATAAAATTCTTCTTATCTTTAAAGACTGGATCTTTGGCATAAATCTGCCCCTTGGTTTCCACTACAATAACCTTATGGATAACGCCATCTTTTCGTTTAATGATAAGGAAGTCCGGTGTGTAAATACCAATGTAATTCCATTTTCCACTGGTTTTCTTATAGCACTTGATCTTAAACTCCGTCATAGCACGGTCTCCATTGTAATACACTTCCAGACCTAATTTTTCAATAATATCGAAGGACAATACTTCTCTTAAAAATGTTTGTTCAAAACCACTGTCTGTACGATATGGCAAGTAGTGGAACGAACGATTCTTATTTTGGTGAGATGATACACGCTGTTGCAATTCCAAAACGATTCTATCGTTTCCAGTTTCTATAGCGAGATCAATTAACTGCTGTGTCTTTTTATCAACTTTCAATTTTCCCTTATCGTCATCCATTATGTTTTCAACAACATTCTGTCTTGGATAGTAGTCATCCAGATTATCTGCATATATCTCAGAAGTAAAATTTGCAATGTTCAACAAATTAGCTTCTTCTGGTATCAGTTCTTCTGTTGTATTGAAATCCGTTTTGTCACAAAAAGCTTTGCGAATATTGGCTTCTACCAACTTTTTATTGTACTTCGAACTGAAATATCGTGAGCCACCTTTTTCGTATGTGATTTTTTCATATACTACTTTTAACTGCTCTGTATATGCATTTAATTCTGCCATGGAAGGTGTTCCAAATCCACTTCTCATAATGCCATAAATCCAAGAATTAAAGGTTGCATATTCTGTACCATATTCAGCATCATCCACCTGGATACTGATATTATTTACATTCATAGAAAGATCTGTTGTTTTGATAATATTACCTGCAATTTGCGCTGAATCAACAGATTTTTCAATAGAAACTTCAGGATTTGCCTTTTCAACAGTACGTGTATCATAGCTGATTTTCAGCTGATAAAACTCTACTTTAGGCAACTTTAAATAAGCCGTACGATTATAACGTTTCAAAGTAGTCTTACTGTTGTCTGCAGAAGAAAATTCTTTAAGCGAAATATGGTGCTGCCGCTCAAGCTGCATATTTAATTTTTCGGCATTGCTTTCATTCAAATATATCAGCGCCGTTTCCTGACCGTTTTTAATCACCTGACGCAAGCATCGACAAGATGTCTGTAATACCATCTTGGTTGGGCAGTCTCCTTCTTGAGAAAGAATAATACCTGTAAGACTTCGACAGTCCCAACCTTCTTTACCAATCTGCACAAGCAAAACAATACGAATTTTAGAAATAGATTTATCCAAGATATCAAACTGCATCTGACTATCAGCCGACATCTTATACTGTTTATTTCCTTTGTGGAATTTAAGTATAACATCAGTACCAAGGCCATATTCAGCTACAATACGGGATACCTGTGGATATACTGTTTCTTCTAATTTTTCGATAGTACCGCAATAAATACCCAATTTAGCTGTTAAGCCATCTGCATAAACAGTGTCTTTATAAGTATCAAGAAATTCTCTGACACCCTTTTCAATAATAAGGCTGCTATCTGCAATATCTGCAATTTTTACAACTGGAAATTTTAAGAAATTTCCTACACCGTCTATAAGTGGATAGTAATACACAATATTTGTGATTTCAGCTGTACCAACGGACAATGAATCTACAACTTTTATTTTTTCAACTTTGTCTAAATATGGAGTACCAGAAAAACCAATCACAGAATTGACTGTATGATTCTGCGCCCATCTTGTAACTACAGCACGAAGCTTAATTTCATCACTTACTGCATGATGAACTTCATCAATAAAGATAGACAATGATGGTAACTTACCAATTAAATTACGAAGTTCATTTGCCTGTCGGTCTTTATCGTCCTCGCTTTCTTCAAACATATTTATCTGTCCCTGTTTTTCCTGAATACGCTCAAGAATTACTTTTTCCGCATTAGTAACAGCAACAAGACCAAACAACTCAGAAAGCGGCTGATGATTAGCGATTTTCTGAACATTTGGATTTTTTGTCTTATTTGATTTTTTTGCAGTTTTGCTTTGATCCAATACTTCAAAAGAAATCATCCTCTTGATGTCTGTTGCTGCCGGCTCCGGAAGAATCCATGATGGATTAAAGTTTTGTATTGTTTTAAGACTTGGAACCACTGATGATTTCAAACCTGATGGTGCAAATATGATAAAGTTATGTGCAAATGACGGATTTGTTGGCTCGTTATAAGCAAAATATAAATCCAAGTAAATAAATGCCGCCATCAAATACGTTTTACCTGCACCCATAGGAAGGCTAAACAGATAATCCGTATAGGAAACACCATAAAACGCATTACGAAAGAATTCATTATAATCAATTCCCGTTGGATCTTTCTTTATCTGTTTTTCCAATTTTTCAGATACCTGTTCACCTTTATCATTTGTCAAACATGCATATTCAAATAATGCCGCAGCCGCTGGATTCTGAAACAAATATTCACGAGTAGATTTTGACAATTCTATCTCATTCAAATCAATAGAATTAAAGAATCCCTGTCTAAACAGCTGTGTCAACGGCTTACATTCACAGGCAATTTTTAGAAACAGATATACCTTAACAGCCTCAATCTGAGCATCACGCATCTGCCCTGTTTTCTCTATATACTCAATTAAGTTTTTAACCGTACACCGTTCTGATTCATACCATTGTGTACACTTATTTTCTATCATTTTATAGAACATGTATTTACTCCCGTCTTTAAAATGTATATTATTATTTTTTCTCAAATCGCAAATTTTTCACTTTGAATCACGTTTAATATGCAATTCTAAAATAATCCAAATATGCCTTATACTTATCCTGTGCGGTCAAACAGGTATCTGTCAAATAACCTTTCTCATTGTTCCACTCTTTCAGTCCACGGTAGTAGAACATCTTCAGATTATCCTCAATGATAAACGGAACGATATTATATTTCAGACATTCCTTAAACATAATTAATCTGCCCACACGACCATTGCCGTCCTGGAATGGATGGATCCGCTCAAACTTCACATGGAAGTCAAGAATATCCGCAAAGGTCTTTTCTTCTTTGGCGTTGTATTCCGTTAGCAATGCCTTCATTTTATCGGCAACTTCTTCCGGAAGGGCGGTATCCATGCCGCCGACTTCATTCGGAAGTTTCTTATAATCGCCAACAGCAAACCAATCTTTTCTGGAATCACTGGTGCCATTCTTCAAAACCAAGTGAATTTCTTTAATGAACTTCTCCGTCAGAGCTACTTTTGCGTGATCAATAATCACATCAATGCAACGGAAGTGATTTGCTGTTTCAATCACGTCATCCACGTTCAGCACTTCTTTTTCTACACCGATGGTATTGGTTTCAAAGATATATCTGGTCTGATCATGCGTCAGACGGCTTCCTTCCATATGGTTAGAGTTATAGGTCAAGTCAATCTGTGTCTTATGATAAATCCCGCCGGAGTATTTACTTGCCTTCTGCTCTTTCAGAATATCCAACAACGTAATCGGTTCTTCTTTTCTTTTGTTGGTGCGCTCCGGTTTCTCTGCGTTTTCTGGAATGTTCCATGTCTTACCAGTGAGAAACGCACCGTTCACACGCCCCTTTGCACAGTAATTTCTAACACTGCGTTCTGACATATTCCATTTTTTTGCTATATCAGCGACTAAAAGGTATTTCATCTGCCATCCCCCATCCATTATAAATTAAATCCAAACTTACTAATCTACTGACTAGTATATCACACTATCGGCAAAAACGCTATCTATTTCACCTGTTTATTGCACCATTTTTAGCCGGTATAACAACTGTTTTCTAGTCGAATAGCTTTATTAAAACGAATGCTATAAATAGCTAATATTCTTTCAAAGGATGAATTTATACATTATATCGTCTAATAAGTTTTACTTTCATTTTTGCACATGAACATGCGCTGTTTTCGTTCAAATTGTGCGATTATATATATAAAGGTGGCTGTTGTTGATTTATACTTAAAACTGACCCAGTTTTAACGAGGAAAATTGACCCACCTACAGCAGTGGCAATGAGTAAGTAGAATTGGTTTTGATTACACTGTACCTTGAAAATTTAATACTCAGAATTGACCCACCTGATAACAAACGATACACTTCTCTCTGTATGCACCAATACAAGAGAGGAGGTTTGAAAGAAGGTGTATGATTTGCAAGATTGGGCAGCTGTTCAGCGAGTTTATAAACAGACAAGATCAAAACGAGCAACTGCAAAAATACTTGGAATGTCCAGAAATACCGTCAGGAGTCTCTTAGAAGAAAAAGAGGCACCTGTGTATAAACGTACAGTTTATAAGAGCAAGATTGATGATTTCAAAGAACAGATCATCGAATGGCGATGCGAACCGTTTCTTTTCAATGGAACACGGATCTTCAGAGAATTGAAAGCAAGAGGTTATACAGGAAGCATTGGCCCTGTTTACCGGTATCTGTCAAAAATTGACGAGGATATTAAAGACCACATCAGTTCCAAAGCTACTGTAAGGCATGAAAGCCCTCCAGGAGATCAGGCCCAGTTCGACTGGTCACCTTATAATGTCTCTGTTGATGGCGTGATCACAACTGTTTACTGTTTTTCAATGATACTTTCAGCATCCAGAAAGAAAGCAGTCTGTTTTTCCTTGAAGGCCGATGCTGTAACCATTTATGAAGCAATCCAGGAACTGTTTGAAGATCTTGGTGGAGTAACCCTGGAGCTTTTGATCGATAATCCAGCAGCATTGATCATCGAAAATAATCCAAGGAACGAAATGGAGATCCGTTATAATCCCCATGCCCTGCTTATGGCAAGACATCTGGGAACAGAACTTAATGCATGTCCCTGCTACTGGCCGCGCAAGAAAGGAAAGATTGAGAGACCCTTCAACTATATCGAAGAACAATTCATAAAGGGAAACCACTTTACTTCAATGGAAGATCTGAATCGTCGTGGGAAGGATTTCGTTGAGTCCTGGTGTAATGAAACACACACAACGACCAAAAGAATTCCAAACATACATTATCTTCAGGAAGAACGGGATCTGTTGCTGCCATTGCCAGACCGTCGTTATCGACTGAAGGAATTGGAAAGCAGGATCATCAGTCCTGACTGTTATATCAGCATTGGCGGAAATAAATATAGCGTTCCCGATATCTTTGCAGCCAAAACCATGTATTTCAGGATCATCTATGGGTTCAGGATCGAGCTTTATGACAGAAAGAAGAACTATGCCATGAAATTGGAAGCATCACGTAACAAGCATGAAATCCTGACAGATCCGGAGCACTATAAAAATGTAGCACCAAAGGCGCCAACATCGATTCCGCAGATACGAAGGGAATTCACTGCCAGATACAGCAATGGTCTGGCTTATCTGGAAGCAGCCGGGAAAAAGTTTGACCAGCCCACACATTACGCAAGAAAGATCATGCTGCTCGAAGAACTTTATGATACAGATACCCTCAATCGTTTTATTGGATATGCAATACAGCATGATTCTATGGACATCCTGTCATTTAAGGAACTGCTCAAAGCTTACAATGCAGGCCAGCTGTCTCTTCCTGAGATATCTGAACAGGAACCGGGAGTTCTGTGTAAAACCGGAGAATACCGTGATGATGATCCAGAACTTTTGCGGGATCTGGATTACTATGAACAGAATGTAGGAGGAACGGTAAATGCCTAGTGAGACAGGTGCTGTAAACGCAGCTTATATAGAAGCCAGAATGAAACAGTTTAAACTGGTCGATATGCGCGAACAATATCAGGAACTTATACGTGTAGCTTCAGAACAGTTTATGACGTATGAAGATTTCCTGATCATGCTGTTACAAGCGGAGGAAACAGAAAAGAAACGACGACAGGCTGAACGCCTGACAAATGCAGCTAATTTCGACTCTGATAAGCGGCTGTCTGACATTGATTACCGCTTCAATCCAAACCTGGATGCGGCAAAGATCCAATCTTTGGGCAGGCTTGAATTTATGGATAACCATGAAAATATCATAATCATTGGGCCGCCGGGAGTCGGTAAAAGTATGATTGCCACCGGGATTGGCCGGAATGCATGCGAAGCCGGATATAAGGTCCTCTTTGTGAATGCAAAAGAACTGGTCGATCAGCTGTATGAGGATATGCAGAAAGGATATCTGAAAGAAACCCTGAAACAGATCAGTAAGATCCCGCTTTTGATCATCGATGAACTGTCATATTTAAAAATGGATAAAGAAAGAGAGAGCCTTTTCTTTCAGATCATTCGCCAAAGATATGAAAAAAGCTCCCTCATTATCACCACAAACCTGCCCATGGGCAGATGGGATGAACTATTCACCGGCAAGCTGGCCGCTACAGCAATCCTTGACCGTCTGGTCCATCACTGCCATGTCATAAGTATAACGGGTGACAGCTATCGTGTCAAAGGTCCAAAAACTGAGTATTAAAAAAGAAAGGCATAAAAATGAGTATAAAAATCACACCGGATAAATATCCGCAGATCATAGAAGTTTACAATACAGAGGGAAAAACAGCCGCATATGACCTAATGCGGAGCTGTTATGAGATCAAAAATCCAACTTGCGTTATGAAAAGAATGAAAGCAGACAAGAGTCTTGGATATAACTATGATACCGACCGTTTTGAATCAGACAGCCGTAAGGAAGACGATATCTTTTTAAATTTAGAAGCTCTCTGTGAAAACAAAGTCGAAACAGCTGACCGATCTGAGGAAGCTATAAATCGAAATGACCGTATAAAAGCCATGGAGAACATGGTACATTCCCTGATCAGTGACCGATTACTGGAACTCAGTAAGTATGTATTGCTGGATCCAATCGGCAAAAGAATACTGATTGATAAAAGTTCAATGCAGACTGATGGATATCAGGTGCTCATTAACTAGGAGGCAGATATGAGATTTAGAAAAAATGTGTCTGCGGAGCACAGAGAATTCCTGCAGGAACAGTTAAAACAATACAAAAAAGAAATGATCATGACGAAAGATGAGTTACGTGAATTGGAAAAATGGGTAGCCAGTGGACGAAGCCCCTATGATAACGGCGACTATATTTATAGCGAAAACGGATGCCCAATGGACTTTGTCAGTGCAATGCGTTTCCAGAATGAAATGTATGAATGGTGGACGAGTCTTTCAAAAAAAGAACGAGAACAAGAATTAAGAGAGCTTCATGGGGATTATGATACTGTTTCAGACAGTATCATCATAAATACTAAATGGAGTGATCCGGCAATGGATCCGGATGCTGAACTTCCGTTCAGCTGATGCGCTTGACGGGTCAATTCACAGTGTAAAAAATCAGATTTACATACAGAAATGACCCACTTGAAAATCAGGTGATTTCTGAATTCAGGTGGGTCAGAATTAAACGTAAAAGTGGGTCAATTTTACTTGACAATCGACGGTGTGAAATTTTTTCTGTAAATTCAGATCTTCTATGATAATTGATGCGGCTTAACAGCAGTTTCTGATGTTAAGCCGTTGTTTATTTAATAGCAAAAATAAGCTGGTATGTCAAGAGCG
>Ga0129310_1000936_pt1 | contig 29442 bp, 21 predicted proteins | sample Go1ome_2_FD_94433 | JGI IMG/M metagenome (GOLD analysis project Ga0129310, IMG submission 94433) | Western lowland gorrila individual fecal microbial communities from Wisconsin, USA - Go1022A metagenome | ecosystem: Host-associated > Mammals > Digestive system > Large intestine > Fecal | place... | reverse complement strand
TGTGTTAGGCACGCCGCCAGCGTTCATCCTGAGCCAGGATCAAACTCTCATGTTTAAGTTTTGATTCCGTTCAAAAATTCGCTTGGCTAATTTTTAAACCGTATTACTGTTGTTTGGTTTTTTGTTCTGAATGTTCTCTCGAACTTCTAGGCTTAACCAAAAGCCTTTGTTCTTTAAGAATTTTCAAGGTTTTACATACTGTTCAGTTTTCAAGGTTCTTTGTTGTTGTTCGCTGTCGTTTTCGTCAGCAGCAACTTTTATATCTTATCACAGTCGCTTTTGTTTGTCAACAACTTTTTACATTTTTTTCAAATCTTTGTTTTGATTTGTTACCCCGTTTTTCAAGGGCGAGTATTATAATACCAAACCCCTAAAGAAAAGTCAACCATTTTTTTGCATTTTTTGTTTTTATTTTTCCATTTTATTTTAAGCTGCTGTTTTTACAGGTTTTTGTGTTTAAAACAAGGCCGGATAAACAGCTGTTTTGCTCTTTCTTCTATATAATGTGTTTTCTTCTGTGAGTAAAGAGCAGATATTCTGACTGCTCTTTTATCTGTCCGCAATACAGGCCGGTTTCGTCGATAAACTGTCGATACCTGCAGTTTTCTGCAATATCATAGCTTCCTGCGGCAGAAAACCCTATCGGCATTTTATCGACGTCCATATCATATACTGATTAAAAATTATATAAGGGGGTATTTTTTTTATGTGGGAAATTATTAGTAACCCGGTAACACTTTCAGTTATTGTTATGTGTGTACTTTGTCTGTGCAAGCTTAATGTTATTCTGTCACTGCTTGTATCGGCTATGGTTGCAGGATTTGCGGCTGGAATGGGGCCAGGCGAAATCATGGGGGGTATTATCACAGGACTGAACGGAAATGGAACAAATGCCATAGCTTATCTGCTTCTGGGGACGTTTGCAGCAGCTCTGGCACAAACCGGACTGGCGACAATGCTGGCCAAGTGGATTGCATCGGTAGTTAAGGAGAGAAAGTGGATTCTTCTGGCAACCCTGGTCGTATGCGCCATAATTTCCGGAACCATTATCCCGGTACATATTGCCTATATCCCGGTATTATTTCCACCGCTGCTTGTAATGATGAACAAGATGAAAATGGATCGCCGCCAGGCCGCCTGCGTTACGGAATTCGGTCTGGTAGCCCCATACGTAACGATTCCGCTTGGGTACGGTGTCATTTTCCAGGGAATCGTTGCTGAAAACATGACAGCCAACGGCATGCCGATTGAGATGATAGAAGTATGGCCTCATACGATCATTCTGGGCGCCGGAATGCTTGTCGGCCTTATCGGCTCCTGGTGGTTCTTCCGCAAGCCGCGCGATTATCAGGATATTTCACTGGAGGGTATTTCACTGGAGGACGAGGCAATCCGCCTTAACAAGGATCATATCGTATCCTTAATCGCAATCGCAGGCGTTCTGTTCGGCCAGCTCTATTGGGATTCAATGCCTCTGGGCGCTCTTCTCGGTATTCTTATCATGATCATCGGCGGCGCCGTTAAGCTTCGTAACAGTGACGGAACAATAGCCGAAGGAATCCGGTTGATGGGTATGGTTTCTTTTATCATGCTGATTGCAGGCGGGTACGCCTATGTGGTAAACCAGACCGGCGCTGTAGACACTCTGATCGACGCCACGCTTGCCATACTCGGGGCCAGCAAAGTAGTATTCGTCATTGTTCTGATTATAATCGGTCTTTTAATCACAATGGGTATCGGAACTTCCTTTGGAACCATCCCGGTTATCGCTTTGTTCTATGTACCGATGTGTATGAAAATGAACATGAGCGTCGGAGCCACAGCCTGCCTTATCGCCTGTGCCGCTGCTCTTGGTGACGCAGGTTCTCCTGCTTCCGACAGTACGCTTGGGCCCACATCCGGTCTGAATGCCGACGGGCAGCACGACCATATCTGGGATACATGTGTGCCTACATTCTTCTTTTACAATCTGCCGCTGGCAATTGCAGGATTCATCGGGGGGATGATTCTCTAAATATGCCGAAAACCGGCGGCGATTCTCAGGCACAAAGATGCACTGTTACCGCCGCCGGTTATTTAAACTTTTTCCATACTTAGTAGTTTTCTTTTCTCATTTCAAAATAGCTCTGGGAATACTTGCACACCGGGCATACCTCCGGAGCTTTCTTTCCAATTACCAGATGGCCGCAGATACGGCATTCCCACATACTCTCCTCTGCCTTCTCAAATACCTGCTGCATCTCGACATTATGAAGCAGCTTGCGGTAACGCTCTTCGTGGGTCTTCTCTATTGCGCCTACTTTTCTGAAAAGCTCCGCCATCTCAGGAAAACCTTCCTCATCGGCATCTTTTGCAAAACGATCATACATATCGGTCCACTCATAGTTCTCTCCCTCTGCCGCCGCAAGAAGATTCTCCGCTGTCGTCCCGATATGTCCAAGGGCTTCAAACCACAGCTTCGCATGCTCCTGCTCATTCCTGGCTGTCTTTAAAAAGATCTCCGCCAGCTGGTCATATCCTTCTCTCTGGGCAACCATGGCAAAATATGTATATTTGTTTCTGGCCTGGCTCTCACCGGCAAAGCCTTCCATCAGATTCTTCTCTGTCTTTGTCCCAGCATATTTATTACCGGTATTCTCCGGCTTCTCTTCAATCTTCTCAAATACTGACGCCGGCTGACGGCAGACCGGACATGTAAATCCTTCTGTAAGTTCTCCCTCATGAATGTATCCGCAAATTGTACAGCGATATTTAACTGAACTGCTCATATTCTTTCCTCCTAAATCTTCACTTCTGTCTCTGTAGCCTGTATGCAGCATCTGCTCTGCCAGCTCACTCAGCGGTTTCTTATAAAATTCTCTGTAAAGCTCTATGATTTCTTTGTTCTCATGGCTGGTACGCAGCTCCATTCCACTGTCTCTGCGGTAAAGCCCTTCTATTCGTTTTTTCCTCAGCTCGTCGCCTTTTTGCAGCGTACCCTTGGGCTGCCCTCCGCCTCCGATACATCCGCCCGGGCAGGTCATCACTTCTATGAAATGGTATTCCTTGCCGCCCTCTTTTATTCGTTCAATGAATTTTGAAGCGGCTTTAGTTCCGTATATGACGGCGATATTTACTTTCAGCCCTTCTATCACTACCTCGGCTTCCTTCACATCCTCCATTCCGCGTACCGGTTCAAGGTCGTAAAGTACGGCCGGAGCTTTCTGTTTTGTGATAGTTTCATATGCAGTCCGCAGCGCAGCTTCCATCACGCCGCCGGTATTTCCAAAGATAACCCCGGCTCCGGATGCCTCCCCCATCAGCCTGTCATAGGATGAATCCGCCAGGCCCGCAAAGTCTATCGCCTCTTCCCTGGCCCATATTGCCAGCTCTCTGGTGGTAATTACATAGTCCATGTCCCGCATTCCCGGAATCCCCAGGTATTCTGCGGCCGCACTCATCTCCTCCCTGCGGATCTCAAACTTCTTCGCAGTACAGGGAGTGACGGCCACGTTGACTATTTTTTCAGGATTCAGCCCCATCTTCTTTGCAAAATACGTCTTTACGGTCGGCCCCTGCATTCCAATCGGACTCTTTGCAGTGGACAGATGCGGCAGCATGTCCGGATGATAAATCTCCGCATACTTGACCCAGGAAGGACAGCAGCTCGTAAACTGCGGCAGCGGCCTGTTCTTTTTTGTAATCCGCTCTATCAGCTCACTGGCCTCTTCCATAATCGTTAAATCAGCGGCAAAATTCGTATCGAGCACGTAGGAAGCTCCCAGCTTACGGAGCAAAGCTACCATTTTTCCCTGGACGAAGCTTCCGTCTTCCATGTCAAACTCTTCTCCCAGCGCAATCCTCACAGACGGGGAGGTGTTGAATATAACAATCTTTTCCGGATCCCGGACTGCTTCCCTGACATCGCGGTATTCATATTTTTCTGTAATGCTGGATACCGGACAGACATTGGCACACTGGCCGCAGTTAATACAAACGGCTGTTCCTCCGGTTTGTTCAAGTGTATACGTCCCGTGGACTCCGATATAGTCCGTACAGACATCTCTGCACTGCCCGCATTTGATACAAAGCGCCTCATCTCTGCAAATGGATGGGTTGTCTTTTTCAATGGGGACTCGTACGTTCATTGGTAAATGGTTCATTGACGCCTCCTAATATGATATATGCTCCAAAATCAATAATGATTACTAATATTAGTTTACCATATTTTTCATATTTGTCAATTAAAAATTTATCTGTCACCGTTTTTATCACGTACTGAATCCCAGCGCTATTCACAGCCAGTCTTTTGCCGCGGATGTGACGGTGTTTTCCCTCCAAGCTCGTTATACAATGTAAATCCTAGTATCATCACACCTCCCGCCGCCTGCATCAGTCCCATGGCCTCTCCCATTACGAATACCGACATAGCGCAGGCAACCAGAGGATCGATGTAACTCAAAATTGCCGCTTCCTGCCCTTTCAAATCTCCAAGCGATGAAAAATAGAGGCAGTAGCCGATTCCCGTATGTACAACCCCCAGTACCAGCAGATTCATAATACCTACCGTTCCCGCTTCCATTACATGGAAACCTGATTTGAACAGAACATAGGGAAACATGACAATCAGTCCTACCAGAAACTGCAGCAGTGTTCTGTCTATCCCATCAATGCCGGTAAGGGATTTGTTAATCAAAATAATGCAGGCGTATAAAACCGCGGCCCCCAGTCCGTAACCAACTCCCGTGATATTGCTGCTGCCGCCCTCCAGGCCGCCGGAGGATATCACAAGAACGAGGCCGGCCGTTGAACACGCAAAACAGATTATCTGTTTCAGCGAGAGCCGCTCCCGAAAAAGCAGGGGGCAAGCCGCCATCACAATTACAGGCGCAAAATAATAGCTTAAGGTCGCCACAGAGACAGAGGTATAATGGTATGCCTCAAAAAGAAAAATCCAGTTAAAACCTATCATAGCTCCTGAAGCCATAAGCAGGATGAGGCTTTTTCTGCTGGCCGGAAGACGAAATTTTCTGCCTCTGACAAGCTGCCACGCCAAAATCACAACCGCTGCAATCACCGCGCGGAAAAATGCAATCTCCTCCGACGCGAGCGGAATTTTTGCGACAAAATAGCCGAGCGTGCCAAATGCGGCCATAGCAGTAATATTCATCAGCTTTGCACTGCGGGTTCGGTTCTCCATTGATGTTCTCCATTCATGTCTGTTTCATATTGATTTCGATTGTTTATTCATGCCGGTTCCTGTATGTATCTCTATAGCTGAGTATATCACAATTCAAAAGCTATTTCATTGCCATAATGACGGAAAAATGAACATGACACCCCCTGATCATGTTTTCCCTGGTATAATAGCAGCAGGAAACACTTCACACCATTTCAGGAAAAATGGAAAAAAAACAAGGAGGACGAATCATGAACATCAGAGAAGAGTTGCAAAAAGCGGGGCCCGGTTCGGACGGACTGTATTTTAATCCTGTCGATGTTGTGCCGGATAGGATTTATGCCGTCCTGATCAATGAAGTTGTGCCGGAAGACCCGGGAGATGATTTTTACGGCGGGCCTGACGCAGCTTATTTGACAACGGCTCTCCCGCTGTTTCAGGAGGCGGGAATCAGGGCAGGCACCATCCTGGATATACTCAGTCAGGGAATATACCTAACGAATGCGGTGAAAATGCCGAAACCGGAATCCACGGTAGATAGAAGCCTCATCGAGCAGAGCCTGCCCTTTCTCGAAAAAGAGCTGTCGTTATTCCCCAATTTAAAGGTAATTATGCTGATGGGAGACGTGGCAAAAAAGGCCTTCAACATGATAAGCAGAAAGACGGCCCGCAAAAATGCGGTGCCGTCCGTCTCTACCTATAAAATACGCCATACCGAAATTTACTGGCAGGGTATCCGTATTATGCCGTCCTATATTATGACCGGACAGAATATATTGATCGAAAAATCAAAGTTTGCCATGGCCGGCGAAGATATTGCCGCCATGTATAGAATCATTCATTAAGATACCGAATCGTTCACCAGAGCGTGTCTGAAAATTGCTTTCTGTCAGATGTGCGTCACACTTTGCAGGAGATGGCAGGAATGAATTTTCAAACAGGCTCTAGGACATGCTACATTTCTGTCCCGTCTGTTATGTACCGCAGCCCCTTCTGGATCCTGAGATATTTTTTATACTGCTCTTCACAGGCCGCCACTGCATATGGTTCCGGCTCAAAACAGTTCTGGATTTTCACGGTTCCCTCCGAAATCTGTTCCAGGGAATCGAAACATCCGCAGTGGTAAGCCGCCAGAAGGGCGATTCCAAATGCCGGACCTATCATTCCATCCATCTGCTCAATACGGATATTCAGCACATTGGCCAGAGTCTGCATCCACACTCTGCTCCTTGAGCCGCCGCCGACCACCTTGACGCTGCCGAAGCGGCACAAAGGAAGGCGCATCTTCTCGGCCAGTTCCCGGAAGCTGAAACAAAGCCCCTCTATCACCGCATACAGCATATCCGATCGGTCTGTCTCCGTACTCAGCCCGATAAAGGCTCCGCGGATACACGGATCTGCGTACAAGGTCTTTTCCCCCGACAGATGGGGATAGAAAATCACTCCGCCTGCCAGCGACTTTTCCACGTCTATCAGGCTGTCCACCTTGGAAAAATCATCTTCCTCCATGATCCCGCGGACCCACCAGTCAAATGTACTTCCATTCGACTGTACCGCCCCCTGTACAAGATAGGAATAGCTTTTATTATCAAAGGAAAATAGGATCATCTTTCCTTTTGCATTATCCTTAAGCTCTGCAACCGGCATCATGAATACGCCTGATGTCCCCAGCGATATGACCGGATAGCCCCTCCCCAGACAGCCTGTGGAAATAGCCGTGGCAGGGTTATCCCCGGTTCCGGTCAGCACATCGATCTCCTGGGGCAGCGAAAACCGCTCTGCCATATCAGGGCTGAGCGTGCCGGCCGCCAGGACGCTGCCCCGGATCTCCGGATAGCACTCTTTTTCAAGGCCTATCATGGCTCTCATCTCCGGCGACCACCGTTTCTCCCTGATTTGATATAAGCAGGAGGTGGAAGCCTCGCAGTAATCCGTCCCGAAATGGCCTGTCAGCCTGTATACGAGATAATCGGGACCAATCAGGAATTTTTTGATCCTCCTGAAATGTTCCGGTTCATTTTCCTTGAGCCAGTAGAGATTTGCCGCCGGGCTTCCTGTGGAAATCGTCCGGGAAAGGTATTCTCCCTCCGGAAATTGTTTTATTTCCTCCTTCAGCCTCGGAATTAAATCCCTGGTTCTGATATCATTCCACATCATGGCGGGCCGCACCGGCTTTCCCTCCGCATCCAGAACCACCAGCGTATGCATCTGCCCTGTGACCCCGATTCCCCTGATCCGGCTCCGGTCGCACTGCATCAGGATGCGATCCATGGCATTCACCATACAGTCGTACCATATTTCCGGATCAATCTCGCTGAAACCGCGCTCCGGCTGGACCGCCTGATATTCCTCCGTAATCTGTGCCAGCACATTTTTATTCCCGTCTATCAGTACCAGCTTCATTGCAGAGGTTCCTAAATCTATGCCTAAAAATGTATGTTCTGTGTGTTCCATACTGCAATCCACCCTTCGCCTTACCGCCGGCTGTTCATTAGTTTTCGTTAATCATGGTAACCAGTTCCCTGGCTTTTCTGCTGACATTTTCAACCGCCTCAATGCTCAGATGGATTACGTCGTGTTCGTTATGATCCGCTTCATAGCTCTCGCCAAATGTGCGTATGTATTCTTTTCTCAAATCGGAGCCGTAATTAATTTTGATGAGTCCGTGTTTCTTAGCCTCCCAGATTACTTCCTTCGGAATGCCGGAGCCTCCGTGAAGCACAAGCGGAACTGTGGAGACTTCGTTAATCTTTGCCAGCAGCGGAATGTCAATCCTGGGATCCAGGCATAAGCCGTGGACATTGCCGACCGAAACAGCCAGCGTGTCACAGCCCGTCCGCTCTACGAAATCGGCCACCATATCCGGATCCGTCCTGCACTCTGCCTCATTCACCACGTCCTCCTCTTTCCCCTGAAGTGCGCCAAGCTCGGCTTCCACCGGAATCCCATAGAAATGACAGTATTCGGCGGCCCGGCGGCACTCTTCTATGTTTTCCTCAAAGGGAAGATGGGAGGCGTCAATCATGATGGAGGTAAATCCTGCATCCACGCATGCCTTGACGTCTTCAAAGGATTTACCGTGATCCAGATGGAGTCCGATGGGAGTTTCTGAATTTTTCACCGCATCCAAGGCCATCAGGGCGATGATACGCGGATTGGAGAGTTTCAGGTTATTGGAGGATATCTGAATATATCCCGGCAGCTTTGCGTCCATCAGTCCCTTTGCTATCGCTATGGTCATTTCCAGATTTGTCGTATTAAACGCCGGTAATACATGATGATGTTTTTTTGCGAATTCCATTAAGTCAAAACCATTTACAAGTTTCATAGTTATCTCCTCCGTGATCTACTGTTTTATTTAAAATCATGCATCTTCTCATAGAGCATTTTATATTTCCCGAATTTATCCATATAGTACTCATGCAGCCGGGCGTCCGGAATATATTCTTTTTTTATCTTTACCGCGCGTTTGATGCCTTCCTCCAAAGAAGAATAGGCCCCAGTTCCGGCCGCAGCCATCATCATGCAGCCAAGGGTACCCGACTCCTCGTTGACCAGGGACAATACTTTCATATTGAAGATGTCAGCCCGTATCTGAAGCGTCAGCCCGGAGGCCGCCCCTCCTCCCGTCGCCACGAGCGACTCCATCTTCGTTCCCAGCTTTTTGAGACGTTCGTAGGAAAGATACATCTGAAATGCCATTCCTTCCAGGATGGCCCTGTAAATCTCTTCCGCCTTTGTATGAATGGTAAGGCCGGTGATGGTTCCCCGGGCATCCATGGACAGATCGGGGTTTCCCGCCGAACCGAACTGCGGGAGGACCATAACCTCCGTTCGGATATCCCGGACCGCCTCATCGATACGGGAATAAAAGCTCTCCCCCCTCTCTTCGCACTCCATCCTGAAGCCTTTCAGGATACTGTCCCGCGCCCAGTTCTTCAAGGCGCCGCAGGTCGTAACCTCCAGGCTGGATAAATAGGTGCCGGGCAGGATATAAGGAATACAGGTAAAATCATTGTCCATCATATACGGCGTCATCAGGGGCTCCGGTAGCATCGTGAACAGGAACTCACATGTCCCCATTCCGCATTCCCCAGCCTCGATGCGGTTTAATCCGCTTCCCAGGGCCGCACAGCTCTGATCGTGTCCGCCGGCCACCAGCATCATATCGGGACTCAGATGCAGTTCCTTTGCCGTCTCCGGCAATATGGCGCCAATTACGGTACACGGCTTCACCGGCTCAGACATCTGTTCTGCCCTGATTCCTGCCAGCTTAAGAAGCTCCTTTGACCATTCCATTTTCCTGATATCAAAGGCCATGCTTCTGGCCGCCGAAGAATAGCTTACCTTTCTCTGCCCAGTGAGCATGTATCCGACGAAATCTTCATAGAACAAAATTGCCTCCGCCCGTTTCACCGCATCGGTATTCCGGTTCAGCCACATATATTTCGGAAGACCGTAAAGCTCGTTTGGCGGCAGGCCGGTAATCTCAAAAATCTTCTGATCCCCCATCGTTTCTATAATTTCTTTTATCTCTTCAATCCCTCTGGGATCGCCCGTCAGCATTGAATTGGCCAGCACCCTGCCCTCTTTGTCCAGGCATACGACCGACTCTCCAAGGCTTGTGACAGCCATGGCCTCTATCTTTTCCGGACAGTTTTCGCCTGCTTCCCGGAGTACCTCTTTCACATTTTTCATAACGGTTTCCGGGTTTAGCTCCCGGCGGCCGCCGCTGCCCAGCTCCTCATACTTCCTGGAAGCCGTGAACAATATCGCGCCGTCCAGATCGTAGACCAGCAGCTTCGCTCCGCTGGTGCCCACATCCAGTCCTGCAAATGCCATAAAATCACCTCTCAGCACATTTTTTTGATTTTCTTGTCAACTGCCGCTTACTGCTGCCTGGAACGGCTCTTCTTGAATACGTCGATTACGACTGCCACCATGATGATGATTCCCTTGAATACGCCCTGCCAGAAGGAGTTGATACCCATCAGGTTCAGTCCGTTCGTGATTACGCCGATAATCAGGATACCGATAAATGTGCCTCCCACGGTTCCAACGCCGCCCGACATGCTGGTTCCGCCGATTACGACTGCCGCGATGGCATCCATCTCAAATCCGTTTCCCAGCGTGGCTGCCGCCGAGCCAAGACGCGCGGACCATACAATACCGCCGACTCCGCAGAGAAGACCGATTAGGATATAAGGGAGCATATTGTATTTTTTCACATTTACGCCCGAGTACCTGGCTGCCGTCTTGTTACCGCCCAGTGCATAGATATAGTACCCAAAACGCGTCTTGTTTAGTAAAACCCAGGTGGCGATTAAGATCACCGCGGCATAGACAATAATAATGGACACTCCGCCGATGCTTAAGTTGCCGAGTCCCGTATAAGCGGCATTCCGGACACGGATTGTCACGCCGCCCGATATGATTTCCGTAAGGCCGCGGCCGATACACTGGGTGGCCAGGGTGGCCACAAAAGCCGGCACCTGCAGATATGCGACGGCAAAACCGTTGACGGTTCCCACCAGAGCGCCCACCGCGAGACAGCTTATCACGGTCAGCCAAACCGGCGCGTTTAAATTCGTAATCATATATGCACCGATGACGCCCGTAAGTCCAACAGTGGAGCCGACGGAAATATCAATCTCCCCCATCAGGATCGCAAGCAGCATGCCGCAGCAGATAATTGCGTTAACCGAGTTGGACTTTAACAGGTTTAAAAGATTTGACGATGTCATGAACTTCGGTGTTGAGATTGAAACAATGATTATAAGCAGAATCAGACCGATGATTGTTCCGATATTGCGTTTAAAATAAGCGGAGCCTGTAAACGGAACGCTCCGTTCTCTCTTCTTTTCCATAATGTACCTCCTGATAATTTTCCTTATTCTCTGCTGGTTGCAAACGTCATCATGGATTCCTGGGAGAATTCTTCCTCGGCCAGCTCACCTGTGATTCTTCCTTCACACATGACATAACACCGGTTGCACATATTGATAATCTCCGGAAGCTCCGAGGAGACCATGATAATCGATACGCCTTCTGCGGCCAGTTCATCGATGATGGCGTATATTTCCGCCTTTGAGCCGACATCGATTCCCCTGGTCGGTTCGTCCAGTATAATCACCTTCGGTTTTTTCGCCAGCCATTTGCTCAGCACTACCTTCTGCTGGTTTCCTCCGCTCAGGTTCCCCGTGAGCTGCCTGGAGGATGTGATTTTAATGGAGAATTTCTTTCTGTAGTCCTCCACCATCTTATCCCATGCCCCGTGTTTTACCCCGACTCCCCTGATGAAATCACCGAGACAGACAAGCCCCATATTGAATTTCACATCATTTTTGAGAATCAGGCCCTCGTCCCTTCGATCCTCAGAGACATAGACGATACCATTATCGATGGCATCCTGCGGTCTCTTAATTTCCAGCTTTTTGCCGTCCAGATAAATATCTCCGCCCGCCTTCTGGTATGCACCGAAGATTGTCTTCATCAGCTCTGTTCTCCTGGCCCCCACCAGACCTGCAAAGCCTACGATCTCTCCGTACCGTGCATGGAAATTGATATCCCTGAAATACTTATCATGTTCCAGGCCCTTAACCTCCAGGGAGGTACCTTTGATTTCATGCTTGTTTCTTGTATAATAGCTGCTCAGTTCGCGGCCGACCATCATCTTAATCAGTTCGTCCTTATCCGCCTCCGGCGTGGGAATATCCCCGATCATTTTGCCGTCACGCAGAACGACAATCCGATCCGTGATTGCAAACAGCTCTTCCAGTCTGTGTGATATGTAAATAATACCGACGCCTTTTTCCTTCAGCAGCCGGATGATGTCAAACAGAGTCTCCACTTCCCCCTGGGACAGTGAAGATGTAGGTTCGTCCATTACGACGATTCTCGCCTCCGCCGATACGGCTTTAATAATCTCCACCAGCTGCTGCATGCCGATGGACAGCTCCTCCACGAGCTGATCCGCTCTCAGGTTAAGGTGCAGATCGTCAATTACCTTCTGCGTCTCCTCCTCCATCCTCTTTGCATCGACAAGACCAAATTTATCTCTGAGTTCCCGACCCATAAAAACATTTGCGGCGATTGTCCTGGCCGGCACCAGAATGATTTCCTGATGGATAATTCTGATTCCGTTGGCTCCCGCTACAGCCGCAGAATGTATATTTTTCACTTCTCCGTTAATCCGTATTTCTCCGGAATCTGCTTTGTAGATTCCGCCCAGTATCTTAATTAATGTTGATTTTCCAGCACCGTTCTCACCGAGGATGGCTACCACTTCACCTTCTCCGACAGAAAGGTTTACACCGGTCAGTACTATGTTTGAAGCAAATGCTTTTGTGATATTTTGCATCTGTAAGAGTTTTGTTCCGTCCATACGCTACCTCGTATTCCCTGAAAAAGTTTACGCCTGTTAGATATAGGAAACCTCATAAATCTTTTCCTTATGACGTTTCCTGTGCCGATTTTTGCTGCGTGTAAACCCGGAATCTTCCTTGCAAAAATCTTGCCCCCTCCGGTGGGTTCTTGTAAACGGCAATTTTTGCCGTTTATTAGAAAAAGGTCCGGCTCAAACTCTCGTTTTGAGCCGAACCACGTAATCAAGAGTAACCGTTCAGCCATGATGTATTCCGCGAGGTGTTTTCGCTGTTTTTTGCGAAAATCCCGAGTTCCCAGGATTTTCGTGCAGAACCTGCACTAAACGTAACAGTTCATGCCGTCTGAACTGTTACACGAAAACACCTCGCGGGATATTACCTGTGAACCGTAACGTTCCCAGCGCCTGTTTAGTCAAGAGAATCCCATGCATCAAGGTCATACTCATCGATGTTGTCCGCCGTAATGCTGTAAGACTCAATGCTTGTATTGAATGTGATTTCTTTTCCGTTTAAAAGGTCAACCGCCTCTTTGACTCCCATATATCCCATGTATGTAGGCCTCTGGGCAGAGCTTTGAACCATTGTGCCGTCTTTGATTGCATGCTTTCCGATTGGAGCGCCGTCTTTTCCGAGAATATCGATGGAGCCTGTCTTGCCTGCTTCTTCCACAGCCTGTACTGCGCCTAAGGCCGACGTATCGTTGATTGCATAGATAACGTCGATGTTGTCGTGAGCCTGAAGCGCATCAGATACCACTTCAAATGCCGCGTCTGTGGCGCCTTTGCCTTCCACTACCTGAACCTCCACAAATGCGTCCGGGTTCTTCACATTCTCTTTAATTCCCTGCCAGAATCCGTCTACGTTGATGATACAGGATTCAGCCGTCTGAAGATGGACAATCAGGATATTCGCTCCGTCCGGATGATGCTCTGCCACCCACTGGCCGGAAAGGTATCCTAACTGTGTATTATCGGATGCGATAATTCCGTCAACCAGATCGTAATCTTCTTCCTGGATTACATTGTCTACGTTAATGACTTTCACGCCTGCATCCTTGCATGTCTGAAGCACGGTCTGCGCTCCTGCGGAGTCATATGGGATATAAACGAGAGCGTTGATTCCGCTTGCGATCATATCATCAATCTGGGATGCCTGTTTTGTCGGGTCATTCTGGGGATCAAAGTAAATCAGTTCGCAGCCCAGTTCGTCACACGCTGTCTGAACACCGTTTAAAACAGCCGTAAAGTATTCGTTTGTCAAAGTATAGGGCGAAAATCCGATTGTGTACCCTCCTTCTTTTGCCTCGCTCGAAACCGCCTCGGTCACTGCTTCTGCCGCTGCCTCGGACGTCTCTGCCGGAGCCGCCGTTGTCTCTGCCGGCTTGGACGAGCAAGCTGTCATGGAAAGCGCCATTGCACCTGCTAAAACTACAGATAATAATTTCCTCATAAAAATTTCCTCCTTTTCGTTTTTTAATCATCTGAGCTGTATTTGATTGTACGAACATATTAGCACATCAGTTTTTGTACTTCAATGCTAATTTTACCTAAATTTTTCTTGTAGTTTTTGTCGTATTTGTACATTTAACGTTCGTTTATTCCTTTTATTTTGTTCGAATATGTTCATATATTGAATAATTTCTTTCACTAATTTAAATCCAGTGGGAATTGAAGAGATTTCAGAGCTGTTTAAATGTTTATATTTGTTCGTTTCAAATTTGTCCGATGATCGGTTTTTATTTGACAGGAAACGTTACAGGTCACCGTCATCAATAAAAAGACCCTCCGGAATCTAATCCGGTGGGTCGTCTGTCTTATCGTGCAGGCCTTCGGCCGCCCTTATGCAATTATCACTTCCACATTATATTTTTTGAGCAGGTTCATTCCCTCCTCATCGATCCCGGCATCGGTAATCACCCCGTCCACCTGGGAAAGCGCTGCAAAACCGTTCAGATCATAGGTATTGAATTTGGAGGAATCCGTCAAAAGATAAGTCCTCTTAGCGACTGAAAAAATGGAGCTTTTAAACCTTGCCTCCGGTGAATATCCGTCATACAGCCTGCCGTCCGTCCCTATGGCGGCCGCTCCGAGAAATGCCGTATCGAGCTGGTATTTCCGAATCTGCTCTTCCGCCACGCTTCCGGAACTGCAATTGGTGATCCGGATCATCTCACCGCCCAGCATAATCACTGAGAGATTATCGAATTGCAGGGCATGCTCCGCCACCTTCAGATGATTGGTCACAATTACCGCACGCGTTTCCTCATCCATATAATTCAGGATAATCCTTGTTGTGGAGCCTGCGTCTATAAATATCCTCTGTCCGTTCTTAATCAGCGTGGCAGCTTTTGCCGCTATCTTTTCCTTTGCTTCCCTGTTGGAAATGCGGGATTCGTCAAATGAAATCATTCTGACCACGGGCTGGTTTGCCATCAGCGCACCTCCGTGGGTCCTGGTTATGTTATATTGCCGGGCCAGCAGGTTCAAATCCCTGCGGACCGTCATCTCAGAAATCCCGAACCGCTTTGCCAGTTCGTTTACTTCCACCTTATGCTGCTTTTGCAGAATATCGAGTATGGCCAGACATCTTTCACTTTTGTTCACGGTGAGTACCATCCTTCTTACATTTTTTATAATATATGTAATCTGATACAATCATTATAGCACTAAAACGAACATATTCAAGCATAAGTCTATAAATTGAAGGGGAGGACCCGTCCGTAGCGGACCGGGGCCGGTGTGGTGAGGTTGTGTGTCTGAGTCTTCAGTCCCCGATTGGAGGTTATCGTGAGGGGGAATCCGGCCGGAATGAATTCCCCCAGGCCATAGTTAATGCATAAGGCTGCACTTAGTGGTCGCGACAAGGTCTCCCCCCACTTAACGCGTGAGACAATCAGCCGCCGGGACGGCCTCACCTGCTTATTTAATCACCTCGTACCAGAAAACAGCCGCAGCCGAAACCAACACGGCAACCGCCAGCTGCCCTGCCGACAGAGGGGCCAGCTTCAGAAACGTATTTACCGGTGAATAGAAAATCACGGCCGGCATCAGCACCATAGCGGCAAAGGCCGCCTGCATTCCGCGGTCTTTCAGAAGCCGGAAAAGGGAGCGGAGCGCTGATTCCGAATCCGAGCAGTTGACAAGTACCAGAAACAGGTTGGAAATCATAATCACCATCAGTCCCATGGAGCGGGATACGACGGCGCGATCGGGACAATTTTTCAGGTGGAAGAAGTACACGGCAAAGGAGGCAATGGCAATGGCGATTCCCTGCAGCACGCTCTTAGCCAGAATCTGCGGCGTTAAAAGGCGGCCTCTCGATTCTTCCGGTTTTCTTTTCATGATATCCGGCTCCGCCGGCTGCCGTTCCAGGACAATGGAACAGGTCGGATCAATAATCAGCTCTAATAGCACGATATGCACGGGAAGCAGCATCTGGGCGGAGGGCGGGGTTCCAAAAAGCGGCGGCAGCAGAGATGCCAGAATAATCGGCAGATGGATTGTAAAAATATACCCGACCGCTCTCCTTATGTTGTCATAAATTCTCCGGCCGTCCTTTACCGTCTCCACTATCGTCGTAAAATTATCATCCAGCAGGATTAAATCGGCGGCTTCCCTCGATACTTCACTGCCCCTCAGGCCCATTGCGATTCCAATATCGGCGTATTTTAAAGCCGGTGCATCGTTCACGCCGTCCCCTGTCATAGCCACAGTCTCCCCATTTTTCTGAAGCGCTTTAATGATACGCATTTTATGTTCCGGAACGACTCTCGAAAAGACAGATGTTTCTGCCGCAGCCTTTCCCAGCTCCTCGTCCGTCATCTGTTCCATTTCATCTCCCGTGACAACTTTTCCGCCGTCTATTCCGATCCGGCGGGCCACGCTGGAAGCCGTCACTCCGTTATCTCCGGTTATCATTATGACACGGATGCCGGCATTCCTGCACACTCTGATATCCTCTGAGATACCTGGTCTCGGAGGATCGGAAAGGCCGATCAGGCCGCAGAGGCGAAGCTTCCATCCCTCGGGTTCCTCCGGAATTTCAAAAAAGTCCGCATCCTCCTCTGCCGATGCCACCGCAATGACTCTCAGACCTTCAGCGGCCATGTCTTTGCCGATCTGAAGCGCTTCATCTATCTCTTCACCGCTTCTGCAAATGGCCGCCACCTTCTCCGGTGAGCCTTTGACCGCGGCTGTCAGCCTTCCATCCCGCAGCCATACATGGCCCATCATTTTTTTGCCGTTTGTAAATGCGTATTCCTTCACCAGGCTGCCGCCGAAGATTTCCTCTTCACTGATTCCCTGTTCCCCGCAGTATTGCAGCATCGCCTTCTCCATCGGATCATAAGCCTCCGGCTCACAGCCCATTCCCATAAGCATTAAAAGCGTCCGTTCGTCTTTATCCGCCGCCCATGTCCGGCCCACACTCATTTTATTCATGGTAAGCGTTCCTGTCTTGTCACAGCAGAGAACCGACACTGCCCCCAGCGTTTCCACCGACGGCAGACGGCGGACCAATGAATGTTTTTTTGCCAGCCTCCAGGCGCCCATCGAGAGAAATACGGTCAGGACAACCGGAAATTCTTCCGGTATCAGCGCCATTGCCAGCGTAACTCCGGCCAGGATGCTCCTTGTCATTCTCTCGGCTTCTCCCAGGCCGGAAAGGCTGAAATAAGTAAAAATACCGGCCAGCAGAAACAGAACTGCCGCTATGGCGGCGCAGACCTTCACAAGCCCCGCTGTCTGCCGCTGAAGGGGCGTATCCTCCTCCGGGGCCTCCGCCACGTTTAAGCCAATTTTTCCGTATTCCGTCGTGATCCCGGTGCGCTCCGTCAGAAGCGCCGCATTTCCCTGTATCACAAGTGTCCCGGCATAGCAGGTATCACCGGCTGTCCCCTCCGGCCCATCCTTTTTCGCCGTCTTCCATACCCCCGCGGATTCCCCGGTCAGCATAGATTCATCCACGCAGAAATCACTGCACGTTAAAATTACCGCATCGGCCGGAACTCTGTCTCCTTCACACAGAAAGAACACATCTCCCGGCACAAGCTCCTCCCCTGGAATCACCTGTTCCCTGCCGTCGCGCAGCGCCTTCACCCGCGGCGCCGTCATCTTTTGCAGCGCGGCAAGGGTGCGGTCCGTTTTCCATTCCTGCATCACGTCAATCCCCACCACCCCGGTGATAAAGATGAACATAACCGCCCCATCCTTCGGTTCCCCCAGGATAAAATAAACCACTGCCGCGAAAAACAGCAGCAAAAACATCGGTTCTCCCAAAATATGGAGTGCTTTTCTTAAGAATTTTCCTTTTTTACCGGATGTAAGCTCATTTTTTCCGTATTGTTCCAGCAATTTTGCAGCCTGGGCAGAGGTAAGCCCTGCCTGCGCTCTGTCTGTACCTGCCATACAAAAAACCTCCTGATTATAAATAAGTTTTTACCGTTTCTGTGCATCGATTGGTGGCAGAGCGGTTTTCATTTAACAGGAGAGTTTTCAGTTAAATGAAAAAGCACATCTGCGGAACAATTATTAACTGTCCCGCAGATGTGCTGTCACACAGTCTGCTGCCGCCTTTCGGCAGCCCGGCGACGATTCTCATTTCGGCCGTCGCCTGCTCACTGTATCATATGCAGCAAAATTCTGTTTGCTAATCGTATATTATGTTTTTGTAATCATTCAGATAAAACTGCTCACCGGTTACTCATGTTTAATTGCTTCCAGCGCAGGAATTTCCACTGCCTTTGATGCAGGGTAATATCCTGCCCCTATCCCGATCAGAACGGAAAACAGGATGGCAAATACGGCAAGCCACCAGGGGATTACAGACAGTCCCGACGTCTGCTCCATCATCTCTCCCCCAAATCCCCCGAACTCAGAGGACATCGCGGCCTGGCCTGCCGCCAGATTCATTAACGCCGATATCCCAAAGCTTAAAACAACGCCCGCCAGTCCGCCGGCAAAACCGATACAGCCCGCCTCCATAAGAAAGATTTTCCGGATATCCCTCACAAAACAGCCCAGAGATTTCATCACTCCGATTTCCCGCGTCCGCTCTGAAATGGACATAATCATAGTATTGGTAATTCCAAGAGCTGCCACAAACAGGGAAACGGCTCCGATTCCGGCAAACATCATCTGCTTCTGCCTTGCATCTCTCTCCATCGGTTTACGGATGCTTTCCATGGAACTGGTCCGAAATCCCATTTTTTTAATCTGCCTTTCCACCTCCGCCACGTTTTTTATATCCTGCACCTTGACAACCGCATTGGGATACCCTTTGTTCCTTTCCACCTTTTTTCCGCTGATACGCGCCTGCTGTTCCAGCAAATCCTTTAAGTCCGAAAGACTCATCACAAGTCCCATCACTGTTTCTTCGCCTTTTCCGTAATCCTCCTTCAAAATTCCTGCCGTCTCGAATTTCTTTGTTATCTTTTTATCATCATCCCTTCCGCTTTCCAGCTCCGCCGTAACTGTAATTTTCATAGGGTCGAAATAGGCGGGAGGGACAACCGGCATTCCGGACGCATCATAGTCGCCGCCATACATATCCACCATGTTTTTCCCCTCCGGCCGTTTCGTGTCCTCAAAACCATAGGCAAAATACTGGCCTGCAAAAATTTTTCCAGGTTTCCACTGATCGAAGCTGCCTTCCTTCAGCTTATATCCCATTGTCTCGGCTTCCTTAATATCAATCCCGGTTACCTGGGCGGAGGCAGAACGGTATCTGTTGTTTTTTCCCGCAAAAAGCTGGATGCTGACATTCTCCGCAGTCAGTTTGGGGGTAACGGCTTCCACCCCTTTCATGTCTTTTATTTTTTTGAGGGCCTTATCATTAATTCCTGATTTTTTCGTATTTTTCCCGGCAGAGTATACGTTAATAATCGTCAGATCCCCCATCTGGGCCAGTGCGCTCTCCTGCGCTTTCCTCATTCCTATTCCAATGGATACCATGATTACAACGGAACAGCAGCCGATAATTACCCCCAATACGGTCAGCATCGTCCTGGCTTTGTGGCGGCTCAGGTTCTGAAGGCAGACCATGATCAGATCTTTTATTTTCATTTTTCTGTCCTCTCCTCTGCGTCCTGCTCTTCCTCTGCCGTACCGTTCTCATCCTCTTCTCCGCCTTCATCCTCGGGAAAAACATCGTCCTGTTCTTCCCGTTTGGCGTCTTCCATTTTCCTGTCACGGAATTTTTTCCTGGCTTTTGCTGCAGCGAACAGGGCTGTGGCAAGCAGTACGGCCAGGGCTGTGGCCGGCCAAAGGACCGTTCCCCGCGGCCTTGCCATTTCGTCGTTTTCACTGAAATCAGCCTGCTCGTTCTGGGCTTCCATTACCTCCACGCTGATTGGAATCTCCTCCGTTTTCTGCTGCATGGCCTCATCCTCATAGCTGACGCGGATCTTCCCTTCTACCTTCCCGGTTTTTTTCGGAGTCACTACAAAATCGATGGTGCCGCTCTTTCCCGCTTCGAAATTCCCCAGAGTCAAATCTTTTTCCAGGGCAGGTATATCTCCCTCCAGCTTTGCCTCCACATTAAACACCTGTCCTCTGCCTTTGTTGACATATGGGATTGAGATTGTGGCCTCCTCATTCTGGCGGAAATTTTCCGAGTAAACCGGGGATTTCAGTTCAAACCGGTCCGGCTGGTACACAGGAATGGCTATCGTCTCACTGGACGTCGCCTGTTTCCGTTCCTTTCCGTCTAAATACTCGTATTTAAATGAAATTGTTATTTTAGGCGACTGGAGCTTTGACTGGAAAAGCGCCTGTACTTTAATACTCTGTTTTTTTGCCGCTCCCGCGTCCAGCTTTGGTATGTATATGGTGTTTGAGGAGGAATTGATGGAGATTCCTTCCCCTGTATCAAGAGATACCACCACATTCTCCGCCGCAGTCACACTGCTCGTATTGGTCATCTCCATCTCCAGGTCAAACACCTGGCCGGCAGTTACCTTCTCTCCGTATGAATAGTTGCGGATGATAATATTAGGAGTTGGGATATTCATTTTACCGCTCTTGCCGTTTGTCGGAATTACAAGCTTCTCTGCAATGGTCCCCTGGCTGCTGCCCTTGTCGGAATCATAGTCGAATTTCAGGGACAGTCCGAGCAGCTGTGACGCTGCCTGGGAAAGCTCCGCTCCGGCCTGGAGCCGGACAGGGATGTCTACTGCGGTTCCGGCCTTAAGCTCACCCAGAAGTCGCGTGTCCGTCTCATCCAGCAGATATATCTGGTCATTCGGCTCTATGGTTGCCGTCAGATTCCGGATATCCTTATCCTGGCTGGTATTCTCCAGCCTGATTACCATTTGAAACGTTTCTCCCGCATTCACCGGCCTGTCAATTCTGCCGCGTCCAATCCGTATCAGCGGCTGGCCCGCCGCCCCGCCTCGGACCGGAATCTGAACCTTCTGCGACAGAGAGCCTGATGTCAGGCTGCCTCCTGAATAGTAGTTATATTTCATTTCAATATCGACGGACTGGGAGGGACCGGCCAGTTCCTGCCCCGCCGTCATCCTGACCGTAATTTTCTTTTTCTGTTTCAGGCCCAGACTTGAGACTACCTGGGAACCCGTATCATCCGTGATATACAGTCCGTTTCCCGGGGAAATGTTGACGATAAGATCTTCAATATCGGATTCTTTGCTTGTATTTTCAAGTTCCAGTTCCAGGCCAAAGGACTCTCCGGAACCGACGGCTGTCTGCGGGCTGATACGTTTGATTCGGATTACAGGCTGGCCTGTGGCATCCTCGCTGTTGTCTCCCTTTCCCTCATATTCTTCGCACTCGCTGATTTCGGCCGTTATTGTCTCCGAAGGGATGCCCGATTTCTTATAATTAACTCTGAGGCGCAGTTCATTGCCTCTTCCTGAGTAAACGGCCTTTGGGATGGTAACGGTAAATTCCAGGTTTTCATCCCGCTTCGAGGTGACCTTTACTTTGGCCGCCCCTGCATTTCTGAAGCTGTCCGACAGCTTGGAAACTGTAATCCCGTTTTTTCCCGCTTCCTCCGTCGTAAGCCCTTCCGCCCTGACGCTGACCACCAGCTTGACGTTCTTACCCTTCCGTATCGCGTCGATGGGGGTATTACCGCTTAAAGCCGCATAAACCTCATAGCCGTCCACCGTCAGCTTTCCGCTCCCTTCGCTCTCTCCGCTGCCGGAAGGGCTTTTCTCTTTTTCTTTCTCCGGAGCCGGTTTTTCCGCCGGCGGCGCTGTCTCACCAGGTTTTTCTCCCGGCGGATTTGCGTCCTCCGGCTTTGCCTCCGACAGGTTTGTCTCCGCCGGTTTAATCTCCTCTGTTTTCCCGTTTCCCGTCTCCGCGAGGTTTTCTGCCGCTGCGGCGGCAGGCGCCGCCTCCGTTGCCCACACCGGACTGGCCGAGCATAGTGTGATCATCATACTTAACATCCATATTACGGCCCTTTTTATAACCAGCTTTCTTTTCATTTTATCGTTTCCTTTCATCTCCAATAATATTTCCGTCTACCAGTGTGACAATCCGGTCCGCATACCGGGACATTCCCGGATCATGAGTGACCAGTATAATCGTCTGCTCATATTTTCTGGCAAACCCTGTTATCATTTTCATTATTTCCGCCGTAGTTCTGGAATCCAGGTTTCCTGTCGGTTCATCGGCAAATATCACCTTGGGCCTCGTCACAAACGCCCTGGCAATTCCCGCCCTCTGCTGCTGACCTCCCGACATCTGTCCCGGATAATGGTCCAGCCTGTGCGAGAGGCCAACTTTACAAAGAAGCTCTTTTGCAATTTTTTCTCTCTTATCCTTATCCATTCCCCGGAACATTAACGGCATAGCCGTATTTTCAATGGCGGTCATGGAAGGAAGCAGGTTGTATGACTGAAATATAAATCCGATATACTGCTGCCGGAACGCGGCCAGTTCCTCCTCCGACATCCTGGAAACATGCTGTCCCAGTATCAGCACTTCTCCCCGGGTTGGTTTTTCCATCCCGGCGAGCTGGTTTAAAAGCGTACTCTTTCCGGAACCGGAGGTGCCGAAAATACAGCATATTTCACCTTTATAGATAGTCAGATTAATCCTGTTTAAGGCAACCACCTCTTCGTCACCCATCCGGTATACTTTTCTGACATTTTTAACTTGGATTGCCGCCTCTCTTTTTTCCATTGTTCTCCTCCTCGTTTATAGATGGCATGATATCGGATGAATCCCCAAAAATTATGGTATATAATTCTGAAGAAATCTTAAGATGAACCGTGGAACGATAACCTGCACAATCCGTGCACAGGTCGCCGCCATTAACGCAGAAGAGGCGGCCGTCTGCCGCCGCAGACTACCGCCTCTTGATACACTCCCGTTATATAATTCCTGATACATGGTTCCTGGTGCATGATGCCAGTTACCGTTTCCCGTAACCTGAATCCTTATTCCTGTCTATTAATTTCAAACTCCTGAATTCCGAAGGCTCCGGGCGCTATCTCATATTTATCAAATACGATAACCGGGTTTCCATTCGCTCCGATATAAAATTTTGTATTCTCTCCCACTGTCTTAAACCCATCCATACCATTGCTTCCATCCCAGTAAACGAGATTCCGGTCGGCAGCCATCCGCTCTTCCATCTGCCGCCTGATGCTGCTGTTTGCTTTCTCTTTATAATCCTGCCCCAGCAAATCCCCCAGGGTCAGCTTCTTACCATTTTTCAGATCCAGATTGTAGAAATACTGTATCCCATAGGCCGAAGCCCAGTTCTCATTTGCCGTAATTTCCAGAGACAGCACATCCTCCGTCTCATATTTCACTTCGTATCCTGCATCCACTTTGATTCCTTTTTCGGCAAATGCTTCTTCCGTTCCTCCTGTTGCCAGAAACGCCTCTTTATATTCTTCAATCCTCTGCTGTGCGTCACGTCTGTATGCCTCCATGATTGTTTCAATTTCCTTATTTACGTCCGCAGCCAGCGGGGAGGACGTGCTGCCGGCCTCCGGCTCCTGTATCTGCGGAATTTCCATGTGGATTTCCTTCTCTTCATCAGCCGTGTCATAATTGCGGAATGTGAGAACCCTGGAGACCGCCCCTATGACGGGCAGCCGGCCGGCTGTGGCAGCAAATGCTTCATTTGTGTTCAGGGCGGTTATAAAACAAACTGCCAATGCGGCCGCAGCCAGCCCTATTTTACCGTGGGGACTCTTTTTTCCCGGCACTGCCGCTTTTCCCCTTCTCTTTCCCTGCGTTCCCGTCTCTGATACCCGCCGCCTCATATCTCGCTGCTCCCAGGTTTCCTGCTTCAGCGCTCCCCGCACCACATCATCCAGCGCCTTAGGCGTTTCCATCGATTCATATATTATTTTCGTTCTTCCGATCTCCCGCTCCATTTTGCTCTGCTTCATCTGCTCTCCTCCTTCAGCTTCTTTTCCAGACGTCTCAGCCCTGAATAAAGGCGGTATTTGACAGCTCCCAGGCCGCTTCCGGTAGCCCTGGCAATCTCTTCCAGGGAAAAATCCTCATAAAACCTCAGAATTATCACTGTCCTCAGTTTATCCGGCAGTCCCTGTATCTGACGGTACAGCTCAAAGTCTGTCTGCCCGGGCTGCATTTCACCCTCCTGCATCCTGTATACCTGCTCCGGTTCAAAGGCAATTTCCCTGCTGTTTTTCCTCATGTACCCATGACACTCATTCAACAGTATTCTGTAAAACCATGTTTTCATATATTCCGGTTTTCTGATTGCCGTATAATTCTCCAGCGCCTTTACAATCGCATTCTGAAGCGTATCTAAAGCCGCATCCCTGTCCTTCATCTGGGAGACCGCAAAACGGTATAATTTCTCCTGATTTTCCGTGATAAATGTTATAAGTTCCGTACGTACGCCGTCACACATCGTCTCACCTCTCCTGTCTCTTGTTTTCATATCCTGTTATATAGATGCTGTAAATACCAATAAAGTCTGAAATCTTAAAAAATTCCCCCGGAACCAATCCCAAGCCTGTTCAGCGAATTTGATTCTGAATAATCTTTAAGGTATTATTCCTTTCTCCGTTAAGATTGGCTCCCTATAATAAATGGAAACATCATCCAGAGGAGGGCAATTATGATTGATGAAATTTTAAAACACAATGAGGACTTTGTAAACAACGGCTCTTATCTGCATTACTCTGCCGGTAAATATCCACGAAAAAAACTGGCAGTTCTCTCCTGCATGGACACCCGTCTGGTCGAACTGCTTCCGGCTGCCCTTGGCATTAAAGACGGGGATGTTAAGATGATAAAGAACGCCGGAGCAGTGATTACCGACCCCTTCGACACCACTGTGCGGAGCCTGATCATCGCCGTCCTGGAACTGGGCGTGGAGGAAATCATGGTCATCACCCATACAAATTGCGGCGTTGCCTCCATTACCCCCGGTACCATCCGTTCCCATCTTGCGGCCCGCGGCATTGCAAAGGAAACCATAAACCGGATGGAAGCGGAGGGACTGGACTTTAACCTCTGGTTCCAGGGCTTTGAAACGCCGCAGGAGGAAGCTGAACGCACCGTCTCCCTCCTCCGAACACATCCGTTACTCCCACGTGATGTAAAAATCAACGGTTTTGTCATCGATGTGGTGACGGGACGCCTCGAACCTGTTAATTAAGCAGAGCGTCCTCCTAACTTCACTAATTGAATACGACGTTTTCACAACTTTAAAGGAGGGCCGCCATGCAGCCCCCCTTTGAGGTAGTTCTCCTTTTGAGGTGTAAGGAGTCGGATATAGAATAGATATTATCTTTAAAGCGAAATTACTCCGAGAACAAGACCGGCGGCCATGCAGACAAGGCTGACGCCCCAAATCCAGAAAAAGCAGGTTTTAATATGGTCTTTAATCTCAACGCCTGCGAGGCCCACGCCTAAAAAGGTAGCCGGTACCACAGGGCTTATAAAGGTTGCACAGTTGCGGCATACCACCATGGCTATTGCGATATGTGCAGGGTTCACTCCAAATTTGCTTCCGACACCGATGAGAACCGGGAGAAGGCCATAGAAGTAGGAATCCGTACAGAACATCATGGTCAGCGGAACCGACAGGACCCCGATAATCAGCGGCAGGAACCGTCCCATAGACTGCGGGATAAAGGAAGCCAGGATATTGGCCATATGGTTCATAATCTCGCTCTCCTCCAATACGCCGAGGAATACGCCTGCAGCCAGAATCGTGGATGCCATCATAAGAGCCGGACCGGAATGCGACTTAATAATTTTATTCTGAAGTTTAGCGCCGGGATAATTCACCAGCAGCGCTGCGACACAGCCCAGCATAAATGTGAAATAGGACGGTACCGGCAGGAAAATCAGACAGACTATGATGAGCAGGGTGAGACAGATATTAAACCAGAACAGGTTCGGCCTGATAAGGTCGCTTCGTTCTGCACTGCCTGCCATCTCCTCAGAAATCATTGTATCTTCCACTTCCAGAGTGCTGTTAATGCCCGCCCCCCTCTTTTTTTCCACCGTTCCCCAGAAGAAGGCGGTAAAAAGTGCGATTACGATACCCACAGCCTGCATCGGCAGAAGCTGCATCCAGAGTACGTTAGCCTCCACTCCCAGTACGGAGGCGGAACGCATGGTAGGGCCTCCCCAGGGGAGCAGGTTCATTACGCCCATCGCCGTCACACAGATTAAGAGCAGCGTGGTAGGACGCATTTTCAGTTTCTTATATACGGGTAGCATAGCCGGGATTGTTATCAGGAAAGTGGATGCGCCTCCGCCGTCCAGATGCCCGATCATGGCAATAATACATGACATCATGGCAACGCCCACCACATTGTTGCCTACTTTTTTCATCAGGGCATTGATAATGCGGTCAAACATTCCGGCATCCGTCATAATCCCGAAAAACAAGACGGAGAAAATGAACAGCGCGGCAGTGGAATGCACGCCCGAAACACCGCTTTTAATAAAATCTCCCATTTCGCTGACGGTAAATGTTCCTGTCAGCACAAGAATCGCCGCTGTCACAGTAGAGACTCCGATAAAAGCGATGGCCGGAACCGTAACATTGCGCAGCAGTAAAACAATGATCATGATAATGGTTGCAAAGCCTAAAGCCGCAAGCATAGTCTCATTCATGTTTTATTCCTCCTCTTTCTTCTTTAAGCTATCAAGTTCTGAGACTATTTTAAAAGCCCAACCTTACACTCTTACGGTTTCTCTCTTAATTTCATGTAAGAGAAATCTTAAAAAATGTTAAGGTTGGGCCTTAAATAGCGCCGTTTTGTAAGTCCGGGCAGCATGAACTGTTACGCCGCTTTGTCAATTCAGTGTCTGAATTGTCCTTATCGCCTTGAGAATGGAGGAGGCAGACACCGGTTTATCAATATAATCATCAATAATTTTTCTCTGTTTCGCCTCAAGCACTTCTTTTGTGACTTGTTCCGTCATGATAATTCTCTGCAGTCCGGGACACTGCCCCTGAATCGACATACAGAAATCAACCGCGCTTCTGCCGCCAATACTCTGCTCCGCCGCCATTGCGTCGAATTCCCTGCCCCTTAAATGGTTCCTGGCTTCCTCATAGCTCATACATGCGGTTACGGCAATACCCAGTCTGCCGAAATCTTTTTCCAGCAGTTTTAAGACTTTGGGATTGTCATCCACGATCAAAAGGTTTAGCAGCTTCTCCCCCGCCTCGTTACACTCCAGCTCTCCATCCGGCTCGTCCCCGTCCTTCTGCTCATTGACGGGCAGGTATATATGGAATATGCTTCCCTCTCCGGGATGGCTTTCGGCAAAAATATAGCCTTTATGGGAGGATATAATCTGCTCAACAAGGGCAAGCCCCAGTCCGGTGCCCTTGCCCCCCTTTTTGGTTGTGAAAAACGGATCGAAAATCTGCTTCAGAATCTCATCGGGCATACCGCAGCCGTTGTCGGAGATATCCAGCCTGATATACTGCCTCCAGTCCCCCGGGACCGACGACAAGCCGTATTGTTTAAGCTCCCCAGCCTGCGCGGTGCGGCCGCTTACCTTGATTGTCCCTTCCTGATGTCCGATTGCATGGATTGCGTTAACGCAGATATTGAGAATGACCTGATTCATCTGCGTCTCATTTCCGAGGAAACATTCCTGTGACAGTTCTAACTCATCCGTCAGCTTTATGTTGACGGGACAGACGGACTGGACCATCTTAAGTGCCCGCCGGAATATCTTTGCGGCATTCAGGTTTTTATAAGCCGTCTCCATGTTCTTTCGGCTCAGGGAGGAAATTTGCTGGATAATCTCTTTTGCCTTGGCCGAGGCCTCATATATCTCTGAGGCGCTGTCGTAAAGCTCCGAATCCTCCGGCAGCTCCATCATCATCAGATCCGCATATCCCATAATCGGAGTCAGAAGGTTGTTAAACTCATGGGCGATTCCCCCTGTCATTGTTCCCATAATCTGGAGTCTCTGCTGATGGGCAATCCGTTCCTCGCTCTGGTGCATGGACTCCAGTATCTGGTTGAGTTCAAGCAGATAGGCGATTTCTTCCGTATCATGTTTCTTTTGTTTTATAAGCTTTGCCATATACAAAGCCATCAGAAGGATAGCCGCCATGATTCCCACAAATACCAGCGCAAGTTTTGTAAAACCTTCTACTACGGGAATATAGATATCATTATAATCAATCACGGCGCTGATCACCAGGAATCCGTCTCCGATGATGGCCGGAGCGTAAGCGCTGATTTTCTTCACTCTGGGCGCTCCCGGCTTTGTCCACCAGTAAGAATAATATTCAAGCACCCCTTCCTCGCCCTTTTTCTGGCTTTCCACCATCTGATCCAGGCTTGAAAGGTCTTTGTCCGGGTACATCTCCTGCCGCCCGTCGATGACGTCGATTCCCCATTGCTTCTTCTCCGGATGCATCAGGATTATGCCGTCGGAATCCTTTACCACCACATAACCGTTTGTCCCCAGGCGGATCCCCGATATCAGGGACTGGTAATAATTAATCGCATCAATCACAATGGATATGGAGCCGCCTCTTTCCAGCTCGCGCCTGAGTATCAGGTAGATCTCGCCGTCATCCAGCCTGCACTGGCGAAAGCTCAGCGCCTCGTCTATCTCTGTGACGGAATAGGTTTGCGTCACTTTAAAGCCTTTCGTACTTTTTAACACAGCTCCCTGAGGATCCGAAACGATTACATCGTAGACAAACCGGCTATGGGAGTCCACATATTCCTGAATAATTTCCCATTTCCCATGGCCTCCCTTCCGGCGGTTACCGGCCTCCATTGTGCAGAGGCTGTCCAAATCCGCCTCATACTCCTCGATGAAAATTTCCAGGTTATCTCCCAGGCTCTGGGCCGTCAGAAGCATCTGTTTTTTCTGGTTGTCGATAATCGTTTTCTTATACTCCTCCCAGATGCTGAAACCCAGGCAGGAAAAGAGAAAAAGCACGACAGCCAGCACTGCGGCCATAAAAGCTATGATATTTTTGTTGTCTTCCTTTTTTTCTCTCATGGTTTCGTAAAATCCTTCCTTTGGAGATTTAGTTAAGCAGGTGAGGACGCCGCCGGTACGGCCAGCGGACGGGGTGGTGGGGTGTGGATATGAGTCTTTCGTCCCGGGGGAGGATTGTTGTGGTTTGGGGCTGCGGGCGAAGATAAAGTCTGCGGAGCACGCTCCCGCTCTGTGAAATGCATCGCGCTGCTAAGCTCGACAGGACCTCGCTAATCAGCGATGAATTTCAACGGCATCCGCAGACTTTATCTTCCCCTCCGCCCCAAGGCTATGTTTTCGCCGGGACGAAAGACTCCGCCAAGTGTATCGGCTCCGTCCACTGGCCTGCGGCCGCTGAATGTCTCACGCGTTAAGTGCGGGGCGGACCTTGTCGCGGCCACTAAGCGCTTCCGTGAACGGGAAATACGATATGCTTTCAATGCACCTTTATTAAGGAATTGTG
>Ga0129310_1000934_pt1 | contig 29520 bp, 19 predicted proteins | sample Go1ome_2_FD_94433 | JGI IMG/M metagenome (GOLD analysis project Ga0129310, IMG submission 94433) | Western lowland gorrila individual fecal microbial communities from Wisconsin, USA - Go1022A metagenome | ecosystem: Host-associated > Mammals > Digestive system > Large intestine > Fecal | place... | reverse complement strand
TAGCGAGCACAAAGTCACTATGAACATCGCCGGCTATGTTCTTTTCTATGTTGAGCATGGATGACAACTCGGCGGCGTTGCCGTTGCAGCTGTCATAAGGATTGAATACAACCTTATCATTTACATGCTTGTCTACGAAGAGGGCCTTCTGTTTGTCATCTTTGAAAGTGAACGGCGCAATTATGGCATTAGTCACCTGAATGGCGCCTTCGTTTTCGTTGACAGAACCATCGGCGTTGAGCTGTTGCAACGAACCTTTGATTAGGCTGCGGTCATCTGTAACCTCACCGGGTTCCTGCTTCGCGAAGCGCTTGCGCAGGGCTTCATCTTCGTCTTTGTACATCTGCTCGGACACTTCTATGTCGTACCGGAGCAACTTAACGCTTTTATCAACAGTTATGTCAATTTCAGGGGCAAAGCCAACTTCATATTGGAAGTCATAGTCTTTGTCGCTGAGATTTATTTCTTTCTTTTCCAAAGGCAGGGGCTCACCGAGCACGTGCAGCTTGTTGTCGCGGATATGGGTGATGACAGCATCATATACCACATCATTGAGCACTTCGCTCTTGACTTGCTTTCCGAACATTCGGACAAGAGTAGGCATGGGCGCATGACCCTGACGAAATCCGGGGATGACACGTTTGGCTCCGATGGTACGCAGCTCTTTCTTGACCTTATCTGCGTAATCGGCTTCTACAACGTTTACGTTGATGATACCGTAAACCGCCGAGTTTTTTTCTATCGTTACGTTCATTTGGCGTTGTTATTGGTAGTGTTATATCTTATGTTGTCTGTACTTATGCTTTTGCAGAGGATATAGTTCCCCCACAAAAATGCACGCAAAATTAGCCAATAATATCCACACGCACAAATTTATTTTGACTTTATACGCCGAAGAGCACTCGGCTTTGCAAAAAAAATCGTAAATTTGCAGGCCTTTTCGGGGGCTCAGTATGTCGCGCATATTGCGAACATCGGATAGAGGGTTTCCCGAAGAGCTCTGTAAGCAAGACTATACAACACGAAACAACTAAGCATAATACGACATGGCAACAACAGCTGATTTTAAGAATGGTATGTGCCTCGAAATCGATGGCAACTACTTCTTCATCGTTGAATTTCTGCACGTAAAGCCCGGCAAAGGCCCGGCTTTTGTCCGCACCAAACTGAGAAACGTCAAGACCGGCCGCATCATCGACAAGACTTGGAACTCTGGCGTCAAGGTGGACGAAGTTCGCATCGAACGCCGCCCCTACCAGTACCTGTACAAGGACGACATGGGCTATAACTTTATGCACACCGAGACTTTTGAGCAGGTAGCAATCCCGGGCGAGAGCATCGAGGGTGTGCAATTTCTCAAAGAAGGCGACATCTGCGAGGCCATGGTACACGCCGCTTCGGACACCATCCTCACCTGCGAAATGCCCCAGTCTGTAGTCCTTGAGATTACCTACACTGAGCCCGGCATCAAGGGCGATACCGCCACCAACACCTTGAAACCTGCCACCGTGGAAACAGGTGCCGAGATACGTGTGCCCCTGTTCTGCAACGTTGGAGACAAGGTGCGCATCAACACCAGCGACGGCAGCTACGTGGAGCGCGTCAAATAATCACGTCCTCCTCTCGATCAAAGCACAAGACAGGCCGCGACATCCGCTTAGGGTGACGCGGCCTGCTCGCTCTCGCCAAAGAAAGAAAAGACATTCAATCCCCTTCAACCCGAGTGCGAAGGTTACTTCATCCCGGTTCAAACCTCCGTATACTACCCTTCGAGTGTCTCTCGATATTTGGTCATTCGGCTCAAATGGCGTATATTTGCCACATGATGAATAGCATTTCAAAAGATTCTAAAGCCACTGAAACCGAGTCTCGGATGCCGAACAAAGACGACAACGATCTCTTTGCGCCCGGAGCGGCGGCGTATGTACGTCGTGCCTATCCCGTATGGCTCGGACGTCATTGGTGGCTGCTAACAATACCGGGCGGCCTGGCCATAGCGGCCGCATGGTGGCCTGTATGCATTTTCGTGGCTCTGATGGTGGCCTTACTGCTATACCCCTCGATATTGCTAATGGTATACCTAAGCTATGCCACATCACAACGTGCAGTACAGTGGGCCTATCCGCGGCGTGTAATCATGGACGATGATGGTCTGTGGATACGCTATGCCGTCGAGAACACCGGCCATATTCCCGAGGATTGCCGTATCCAATGGCGCAAAGTGAAGCGTGTGTATTTTTATGGAACCTCGGCGGCGGCCTACCTATCCTCCGGCCCTTACGACATTATCCCTTTGGGTGAATCATTGGACCGAGAACGTGTCGAATGGCTCAAGAAACACCTTACTGCGCTTGGCATAGAGTTTGCATAAGTAATATCGGCGCTTGTGTCAAACAGATACCGTGTTTTTACATTATTATATTGGCTACGCGGCACATGCACAAGACACACTCGGCAATATGCATATCGAAACATAGACGCCGAAAAGTATTTTTCGCCATACGAGCATAACCCGAAATTAAAAAAACAAAACCATAAGACCTCTTTCAATGAGCAGAAACGAAACAATAAAAAGCCTGCGCAATATCAACGAAGACATATCTGCCGGACGTTTGAAAAACGCTCTGGAGCAGATGCATGCCTTGGCCGAGCAAAAGATGCAATGGGAGGTGGGCGCGGACATCAAGACCGCAATCGCCAATTATGGTTATATGCTCTCCTATTTTGCCGAGGGAGTTGTCGACCCCGACCTCGACAAGGTCTTCGGACGTATGCAATTGGAGGCTTGGGCACTTTTTGACCGACTGCGCCGCGCCATAGACATCCCGGGATATAGCTCGCTGTACTTTGATATAGTGCGGCTACGGAAGCTTCGAGACGAAAGTCTTGATGCACTTTTAGCGACGTATTACACAGCCATAGAAGCCGATACAAACCTTGTGTCAACATTGGCTTCTGCCGAATCCGAAGGCGCGACCTACCATGGCCAGCGGCCCAAGGAGGAAGCGATCAAGGCTTTATTCGAATATGTCTGGACATCTCACCCGCTCAAGGATGAACAATTGGAGCATCTGATGCAAGGAATCGACACCGTGACTGCTAAAGGCGAGGAACTCGATGTCGAGACCTATGCCATAAGCATGATTGCGGCCTTGATGCTCGGCGATTTACAGTATGCCGACACGAGCCGACAAGTCGCTATGGCTCGCCTGTATATGGCCTATGCCGACAGCCGTCCGCGCATAGCAGCCACAGCATTGTGCGCCTTGGCAATAATGCTTTTCCGCCACCGACGTCGCCCCATAGCACCGTTATTGGCAGACATTCTGGCGTCTGTAGCCGAAACCGCGACATGGAATCGCGACTTCAAAACGATAACATTGGAGATGGTGCGTATACGCAACACCGAGAACGTAGACCGTGCCATGCGCGATGTAATCATTCCGGAAGTCAGCAAGATTCGCGACAGCATAATGGACCAAATTAAGGATGGCAACCTTCCGAAAGAGGGCATCAAAATTGAGGACCTCGAGAAGCTGGAAGCTAACCCCGAATGGGAAAAAATGCTCGAACACAGCGGCATTGCCGACGGGCTGCGACGTATGGGCGAGTTGCAGCAGGATGGTGCAGACATCTTTATGAGCACCTTTTCACATATGAAGAATTACGCATTCTTCAACGATGTAGTCAATTGGTTTATACCATACAACCCCGAGCACTCGCAGGTGGTCTACACCGAGGGAGGGCAAGACGGTATGGCACAAGTGGTGGATCGATTGGCCTACCTGTGCGATAATGATAAATATTCTATGGTGCTGTCCGCGTATATGGTTCCTAAGGCGCAGAGAGATTTCATTATCAACCAACTGAATCAAAACACCGAGCAAATTGCCGAAGCTGTTGATCCCAATGAGGCCAATATGTCAAAACGCGATGTGGACGTACGCCGCGCCACACGTTCTTTCCTGCAAAACTACTACCGCTTTGTCAAGCTCTACCGTCGCAAGGGCGAATTTGCCGACCCTTATCGCGAAGGGCTTAACTTGCTCACCGTCCCGGCACTGGCGCCCTATATACACGATGAAACTATGGTGTCGCTTCTTGGCGAATACTATTTCAAATACGAATACTGGGAAGACGCGCTGACCGCTTTCCGTAGCCTCGAGGAAGCACGTGTCGCGCCCGAGTCCACCTTGTACCAGAAGATAGGCTATTGCCACGAACAATTAGGCAATATGTCCGCTGCTTTGTCCGCTTACGAACATGCCGAACTGCTGGACGATAACAGCCGATGGTTGCTGCGGCGCTTGGCATATACCAACCGTCGTCTCGGCCGTCACGGCCAGGCCCTGACATATTACAAACGACTATCCGAAGCCGCGCCCGATGATACGAACGCAACCATAGCATTGGCTTACGCATATATTCGCCTCACGCGCTGGGCCAAGGCTCTCAACCTCTTGCGTAAGGTCGAATTTGCCGACCCGGAAGATACTCGTCTATGGCGGCCCCTGGCGTGGGTACTCTTTGCTCAAGGTGATTACGAGTCGGCTCGCAAGTATTGGCAGCGCATAAACGCCGAAAGTCTCACAACGGAGGATCATTTGAATATAGGACATCTTGAAGCGGCCACAGGCAATATCCGCGAAGCTCTCACCCAATATCGTCTTGCACAACAGGATGGAGACACGGAAGCACTGATACGTCGATTGGAGGCCGATGGCGATATCTTGCGCCGCGCAGGCATCACACTGGTAAAAATGACCCTCATCGAGGAAGCCCTGCGCAATGGTCGCTGACCCCCATCCGACCAACATCGCCTCGCATACACAGGTCATCAAAGAACATACACCGCCGCAAACACGCACTAACGCGAATGGCCGGCCTACCGGTCTAATTGAATAAAAACAAAACATACATACAAACACATAAAAGACAACAGACATGGTAATCCAACGTTGGCAGTCCGTACTGCTGCTCATCTCCGCAATCTTCGTAGCCCTCGCGGGCATCCTACCCTACGCCGTCACGGCCAATGGCGCCGATGTGTGCGCCGTGCAGACTCCCGTACTGCTGTGCGTAGACATTCTCGTAGCCTTACTGCTGCTTATAGACATCTTCCTATACCGCAATCTGCGCTACCAAATGAAGGTTACCCGCCTTGCGCTGGGCCTTATCGTAGTATTGGAGGCCGCCATTGCGGCATACACCTGCGCCGGACTCGAAGGTGCTACAATATCCATCATCGGCGGCATCGTTATGCCGATGCTGGCGCTCATATCCTCCTTTGTCGCGTTACGCCTGATGCATCGCGACTATCGCCTGCTCCGCAGCGCCGATCGTCTACGCTGACCCGCACCGCACCACTCTCCGCATAATACGTCCGAGACTTTTGAGGTATGCGCTCAAAAATCTCGGACTTTTTTTCGCAGCAATTGCCAGCATATTAAATTTTTTCGCTACTTTTGCATCGTGACACGCAGAGGCGTGTCGCAGGCCTATAAGGCCAAGACATATCAATAAACACAAGGTGTTATTCGGCACATTCTTCGTAGTTCAAACTTGGCGGTTCGAATTTCAAATAGAAGATGGCTTCAATGACACCTACATCGTTTGCATAAGACATCCGACGTGTATTACGCCGGAGTGTATATGCATAATCGGTGTGGGGTTATTGTTCCGTTGTATTTGGAGGTACGCCAAGACCTGAACTACCAATGGGACAAATAGATCCTCACACCTTTTCTTTATCCCCTTAACGCGACCGCGAGGGTCAGGACGCATATCTCTTAATCAAATGAAAACCGCATGAAAAAAATTTTACTTCTTGCGACTATGGCGCTGGCCGCTTCGTCTGCCTTCGCTGTAACAGATGAGGCCACCTACGAAACGATAGACGGCCTCGAGTGTAAAAACCTGTGGATTGCCAATCGCTTCCACAACAACTACGACTTCGCTCGCTACTCCTTTATGGAAATGGGTACCAGAGCTCGTACTGCCTGTATCGCCAAACTTGGAAATAAAGCAGAAGACGTCAAGATTCTTGTAGGCTGGTCTCACACCGTAACCGAGGGCGAAACCTCTAATGACTACGCTAAGATTGTTGTCATCAACTTCCTTACCGGTAAGGAAGAGCGCGTTATCCAATGTACATACGAAGGCAAGCCCATCACCGGCCTGCTCTGTGCCAACCAGATCGGTTGCGATTCTTTCGGCCACGTATGGATTGCCGGTTTACTTTCCTCCACTCTCAAGACAACAGGAGAAGGTGCGGCAGCCCAGGTGACCGGAGCCAATGCACATCGCGTATACCAGGTGAACATGGAAAACGGTGAATGCACCATCGTCAATGACTTCGCACTCGGCGAAGATGACTGGTCCGTCACAAATGCCGGACGTATCGACTACTGCAGCCTCGTAGGTGATATCACCTTGCAGGAAGCTCCCTGTGTATACATGGCCGCCATCAATGGTACGGCAGCTCCCGTATACGGCTTCCGCGCCGAGCAGGGTGCCACAGGTGCAGACGCATGGCAGCCCCTGATGAACGATGGTTCGAACTACGCCCAGAACTTCACCGAGACCTATCCCGAAGGTCAGGCTTCGTGGAGCTATTTACCAATGGTTGCTATTTCCAAAGATCAGACCTTCTCCGGTCAGTTATTCTATGTCGATGGTTTCACAACCTATCCCACACTATACAACACCACCGGCGGCATTATTGAGAGCTTCGCGAGCGCTCCCGAAATGGCTCCTACCGAGACCGGCACCAACAGCGTAGCCGAATTCTCCATCAACAACAAGGACTTTATCGTATATTCCTTGAACCAGTACACTAAGGCATATGATCCTGACGGAAAGAACCTGTTCTGCGCCGCTCGTATCGCACAACTCGGCGAAGGTCAGTCTTTCGAAGGCATGAAAGAAATGTGGGTAATACCCGGTGACAAAGGCCTCGGCGACGTCAGTGACGGTGGCACACGTTACCACGCTCTTGACGCTGTTCATATCACCGACGAAAACGGCATGGACGGTGTATTCGTGCTGACCTTCAAATGCTACAACGGTCTTGCCGTATATCAGGTCGCACCCGAAGGCTATTGTACGCCTACCGGAGTCAATAACGATGACGTTAAACCAACCCCAACAGACAAAAGCGGTATTTATATGGGCGCCACAGCATTCAACACCACGCTGAAGACGCTGCCAATACAGCGGTTGTCGGATGCCACGAAGAACAAGTTCTTTGACTTTATCAACGGATTGCAGATGGACAATGCGACATTATTGTACTATGCTGTCGAAAAGAGTATTGACGCACTGGGTAACCCAACCTATCCCGACAACCTCAGCAATGCCATCCTTATCACTTTCACCGACGGCCTCGACCAAGGCTCATTGGCAATGAATCCCACGCCTAAGAACTGGCGCAATTATGCCACACAGCTCCATACCAAAATCAACAAAACAAAGATTCAGGGACTCCCGTTGAAAGCCTATACCATCGGGCTGAAGAGCGCCGATGTGCTCGATGATGAGCAATTTATGCTCAACCTCACCCAACTTGCCTCGGACGACAGCAAGGCGCATTCGGTAGCAAATATTGAAGTCGAAAACGAACTTACCAAGATTTATGAAGAACTGAACAGCCGAACAACTAAGCGCACCATATCCATAACCGTGCCTATGATGTCGGACGGCGATAAATACAGACTGACACTTGACGGAACTAACGCCTCATCTTCGGCCAAAGATTTCAAACGTTGGATTCAAGGCACATTCAGCATCGATGACTACTCGCTCAACAACATCGAATACTACGGCATCAGCAGCACATCCGGCACTAAGGTTAAGGGCTCTCTCAACGGATTGTACCTCACCTTTACCTTTGACGACTGCCGCGACGAAACCGGTAATATTTTGGACATCAAAGACGAGGATATCGACGAATGGATTTACATACCCTCGCGCGACGACTGGCAGCACAACGTCGAGATGATGCGCGAAGGCGTCATCAAAGTCGAAGACATCAAGACCTCGGCGGCAATAATGTTTGCCCTTGACGCCTCCAAGTCTCTCGGCGACCTCTTTCCGTCTCTCAAAACGACAGCCACCAACTTTATTCAGCGACTGTTAGGCCAATACTCAGCAGTCGAAGACATCCGCGTGGAGGCCGTTGAGGAACCGCAAGACTGGAGCGATGCCGAAGTCTATAACCTGCAAGGAGTCCGCGTGACCAATCCCACAAGCGGATTCTACATTCTCCGAAAAGGCAATTACACCAAGAAAATTCTCCTCCGATAAGGCCCTATATCCTTATCGCTAACAACCTATGTCCTTATTATGTCCGCAGGGCTTTCGGGAATGACCGAAGGCTCTGCGGAGTTTTTTATCGTGCTCATTTTCGTGCGCAACGTGCGCAACGGAATTTTTTCGTGCATATTTAGGGACGTGTGTGGTGTCTATGCGGCCGAAAATCGTTAACTTTGCATCTTGATAGGTACGCATGCTGCGGTTGCAGCGTATGATACCGCAAACAGCTATTGCATCGTTATGATACTGAAACGTCTACATTCGTTTATGTTGCAACGGTTTGTCCCGCTGCTGGCCATGACGTTCTTCATCAGTTTGTTTATTCTGATGATGCAATTTCTGTGGAAGTACATCGAAGATCTTGTAGGCAAAGGTCTGGATTTTTCGGTGATATGCGAGTTGTTTTTCTATGCAGCGCTGACTATGGTACCCATGGCGCTACCTCTTGCGGTACTACTGGCTTCGCTGATGACTTTCGGCAACCTTGGCGAGAAACTCGAGCTCACGGCCATGAAGGCGGCCGGCATATCGCTGTTCCGCATTATGCGCCCGCTGATAGTGCTGATGATATTTATCTCCATAGGCGCTTTCTTCTTTCAGAACAACGTGCTGCCGGTGGCGCAGACCAAGATGTGGACGCTGCTATTTTCGATGCGGCAAAAAAGCCCGGAGCTGGAAATACCAGAGAAATCCTTTTACAGCGACATCCCTGATATGAACATCTATGTCGAACGCAAGGACCGCAACACCGGTATGCTGCACGACATGATTATTTACGATGTAAGCCGTGGCATAGACAATTCGCGCATCATTCTTGCCGATAGCGCCAAGATGATGTTCACGCAAGACAAGACACAGTTGTTCCTGCACCTGTACCACGGCGAACTTTTCGAGAATTTCACCGACAATTCGCTGGGTAACAACAGCCGGGGATTTATGCCCTTCCGTCGCGAGAGTTTTGACGACAAGAAAGTATACTTCCCTTTTGACGCGAACTTCAACCGACTCAACGAACAAGGCATACGCTCACAATACGTGGGCATGAACATCTCAGAGCTGTCGCATGCCATTGATTCAATACAATCCAAGGTGGACAGCATCGGCCGGGTCTTCGGCACCGAAATCAAGGAGACACCATATCTGGGACTACCCTATTATACTCAGCAGTATGTCAACCATAAGTTGGAACGAATTGCACGACCGCCCGTACATCCACGCCGACCTATAAACGTGGATAGTGTTTTTGCCCGCCCCAATGCATCTATGGCACGATCTTACTTGACACAGGCTCTGGCCAAGGTACAGCGCGTGCGCAGTGAGTACGAATTCAAGAGTACGGTGCTGTTGGATCAGGAGAAGTCCATGCGCAAACACGACATAGAGATGCAGAAGAAGTTTACGCTGTCCATAGCTTGCATCATATTCTTCTTCATCGGAGCACCGTTAGGAGCCATAGTCAAAAAAGGTGGCATAGGCACTCCGCTGGTGCTGAGCGTATTGCTATTTATCGTATACTTCATCTTTGACAACTCCGGATATAAGATGGCGCGCGATGGCAAGACCGCCGTATGGTTCGGCATCTGGTTGAGCACCATGGTTATGACTCCACTGGGAATATTCTTCACCTACAAAGCCGTAGGCGATACATCGATGCTTGACTTTGACTGGCTGCGCAAACTCAATGAAAAGATTAAGCGTCCTTCGCAACTCATGCGCTTGTTTGCACGCGAGAGCCGCAATCTTGAGACCAAGGAATTCACCTTTGAAGAAGTTGTTCCGACCGAAATAACACCTCGATTGCATGCGCTCATCGCGGCCTACCGCAAGACTTCGGCACAGACAGTGCCCTGGTACTCGCGCTATACTTTACGAAGTGCGACAGCACCTCTCGCGCCCGAATTGGAGTCCGTAATCGAGTACTTACACAATTCCAAGGACATATACGTTATACATCTCCTCAACGAGATTCCGATGCGGGTACGTCGCCGCGACATCCCATCCGTGATTATGACACTCGAAAATCTTATCACACGAATAAACGGCGAAGTTACCGAGAACAATGTAGCCTCCGAAGACACTGAGAGCATAGAGGACCATGAGTGCTCCGAGTATTCTGAGAACTCCGACGCCCCAACACTACAATAGCCTATCACCAAACAATATGAGCGAGCAAGATAACATACGACTGAGTACCATAGAGGATGCCATCGCCGCCTTCGGACGTGGCGAGATGATTATCGTGGTGGACGACGAAGACCGCGAAAACGAAGGCGACATCATCGTTGCCGCAGAGAAAATCACGCCGGAGCAGGTCAATTTTATGCTTCACAATGCACGAGGCGTGCTGTGCGCTCCGATGTCGCTTTCGCGTTGCCGCCAATTGAAGCTTGACCGCCAGGTCGAAGACAACACCTCGATGTTGGGCACTCCATTCACCGTCACCGTAGACCTACTGAAAGGATGCACCACCGGCGTAAGCGCGCACGACCGCTGCGCAACGCTCAATGCGCTGGCCGATCCGGAAGCCAAGCCCGAAGACTTCGGCCGTCCGGGCCACATCAATCCGTTATATGCCCAAGAGCAAGGCGTGCTCAGACGCGCCGGACACACCGAGGCGGCTGTGGACCTGGCTCGTTTGGCAGGGTTACAGCCCGTGGGCGTACTTATGGAGGTAATGAACGAAGATGGATCTATGGCTCGCTTGCCGCAACTATATGCCATGGCTCAAAAATGGGGCATGCCGTTAGTGTCGATACGCGATTTGATACACTATCGTTTGGAACACGAACGCCTTGTCGAGATGGGCCCGGAAGTGGACATGCCCACGGTCTACGGGCACTTCCGCCTCATACCCTTCCGCCAAAAAGACAACGGCTTGGAGCACATAGCCATCATCAAGGGCGACATCGCCTCCGACCCGGAGACCCCGGTGCTGGTGCGTGTGCACTCGTCCTGCGCCACCGGCGACATCTTCGGATCTAAGCGCTGCGACTGCGGTGAGCAACTACACCAAGCCCTGCGTGCCATCGAAAAGGAAGGACGCGGCGCCGTCATTTACCTGAGCCAAGAAGGCAGAGGCATAGGTCTGATGGACAAGATACGTGCCTATAAGCTCCAGGAACAGGGTATGGACACCGTGGAAGCAAACATACACTTAGGACACCGAGCCGACGAACGTGATTACGGCGTGGGTGCACAGATACTCAACATGATAGGCGTGCGCAAGATGCGACTGCTCACCAACAATCCGGTCAAGCGCATAGGACTTCAGGGATACGGCCTCGAAATCGTGGAAAATGTGCCCATCGAAATCGAGCCGAACAACTACAACCGCTTCTACATGCACACCAAGAAGCAGCTTATGGGACACGATTTGCACAAAGTGGACTAAATCTTAGATTTATCAGAAATATGCAAACGCTGACGCAAGCATAAATATATACATACAAGCACATACACAAAAACAACAAACATATACATCATGGCAGATAATACCGAGACCAACGACACCAACGAGAAAAAAGGAATGAACTTTGTCGAACAGATAGTATATGACGACTTGCAAGCCGGCAAAAACGACGGACGCCTGAACACGCGCTTCCCCCCCGAACCCAACGGCTACCTGCACATAGGCCATGCCAAGGCTATATGTATGGACTTCGGCATAGCCGAAAAATTCGGCGGCACCTGCAACCTGCGCTTTGACGACACCAACCCCGTCAAGGAAGATGTCGAGTACGTAGATTCGATACGCGAAGACATTCATTGGCTTGGCTTCGACTGGGGCGACCGTGAGTATTATGCTTCGGACTACTTTCCGCAGCTGTATGCCTTGGCAGAGCGCCTTATACGTGAGGGCAAAGCATATGTCGATGACCAAAGCAGCGAGGAAATAGCCGCACAAAAAGGCTCGCCTACTGTTCCGGGTATCAACAGCCCCTACCGCGACCGCACCCCCGAGGAGAACCTCGACCTGTTCCACCGCATGAACGCCGGCGAATTCGAGGAAGGCTCACGCGTACTGCGCGCCAAGATAGATATGGCATCCGACAATATGCATTTCCGCGACCCGATAATGTACCGCATCATCAAGACTCCCCACCACCGCACAGGCACTCAGTGGAAGGTGTACCCGATGTACGACTTCGCCCATGGGCAAAGCGATTTCTTCGAAGGCGTCACCCACTCGATATGTACACTCGAATTTGTCCCCCATCGTCCGCTGTACGAGTATTTCGTCAAAGAATTGGCCAAGGACGGCAACTACTGTCCGCGACAAATCGAGTTCAACCGTCTCAATCTTACATATACTGTCATGAGCAAGCGCAAACTGCGCCAGCTGGTAATGGAAGGGCTCGTAGCCGGATGGGATGACCCGCGTATGCCAACAATCTCGGGCATGCGTCGCCGCGGTTTTACCCCTACATCCATACGCAATTTTATTGATACCATAGGATATACCAAATACGAGGCTCTCAACAGCGTCAGCCTACTCGAATTTGCCGTGCGCGAGGACCTCAACCGCATAGCCACGCGCGTCATGGCCGTGTTAAATCCTGTCAAAGTAATCATCACCAACTACCCGGAAGGTAAGGTAGAAATGGTACAGATGGACAACAACCCCGAACAGGAAGGCGCCGGGACACACTCCATGCCTTTCTGCCGTGAAATACTTATCGAGCGCGAAGACTTCATGGAAAACCCACCCAAGAAGTACTTCCGCATGTGCCCTGGCGGCGAAGTTCGTCTCAAAGGCGCGTACATCGTGCAATGCCAAGACGTAGTCAAGGATGCCGAAGGCAACATCGTGGAGATACACTGCACCTACGACCCGGATACCCACAGCGGCGCACCGGGCGCGGCACGTAAAGTCAAAGGCACTCTCCACTGGGTGTCGGCACAGCATGCCGTGGACGCCGAGGTACGCCTATACGACCGACTGTTCAATGTCGAGAATCCTGCGGCAGAGACCGAACGCGATTTCCGCGAGTTGCTCAACCCGGACTCGCTCAAAGTTATCGAGCACGCCAAGGTGGAACCATTCGTAGCCGAAAACGCCAAACGCGGCGTCAAGCTGCAATTCCAGCGCGTGGGATACTTCACGCCCGACTATGACAGCACACCCGGGCATCCGGTATTCAACCGCACTATCGCCCTCAAGGATAGCTGGGAAAAAGTCTCCAAGAAATAATCCGGTTTAGGCTACGGCCGCACATAGCCACACATGACATGTGCGGCCATACATTTTCCAAGTATCCGCACTACAAGTCAGACGCTTACAATATAAGCCAAACTCCAACGCCCACAAAATACAACCGAACAGCATTATGGATGAAGGAACAAATTACGAACGCGACGAACTCATCGCCAGATTTCGCCAATACCTTCACGACTCCGAGCATAAGGACTTCTTTGGCCACGATGACATCGTAGAAATCTTTGACTATGCAGGAGATATGAGTGATGAATACGTACGTATAGAGGCCCTTATGTACGCAGCACGCTATTTCCCCGAAAGCAAGGAAATGGAACAAAGGCGGTTGATATTTTATAGCGGCATGTATCCTCAAGCCGCAAGCGACTTTTTACGTGACCATGGCGGCGATGCCCCCGACCGTCCATTGCTTCAACGCCTTATCGCTATCCAAGAAGGCTTTATCAATGATAGTGATAGTGATAGCGACAACGCCATCGCTGCATTGGAGCGTATACTCGCCGGCAATCCCAAAATGGACGACGAGGAAACCATACACTTTGTAGACACGGCTCACCATTGCGATTGTCTTGACTGGCTTGAGCAAAACCTGGAGCGCGTGGCCGATTGTTCGAACAATCGTGCATGCCTGCTATACGAATTGGCTATGTCTCTGCTCGAACAGTATGAATACGCTCGCGCAGTACCTATAATCGAAAAACTGGTAAGTGAAAAACCTTTCATACTATCTTACTGGGAATTGCTGCTGGATGCCCAGATCAACAGCCACGCCGAAGATGCCGATACCGACGACACAATAGAGACCATACTGGCGATGGATCCGGAAAACAGACAAGCCTTAAAGCATAAGTTTCTGAAAATATACCACAACGATGGCAATCCTGACGAGTTGTCCGAAATAATCCGAGCCATACCGGACGATGGCGAAATCTCGCGTCTATATATCCGTTCGCTCGTTGCGCATGGTCGCAAGGACGAGGCTGCCGCTTACATCAACGGACGCCTCCAAGCCAACCCCTTAGACTATGAGGTCCTCGTCTCAAATTACTTCGTGGTAGGCCATAAACCTTGTCTCAAGGCAATAAAACAAGCGTTCATGTCGCCGGAAGCCAAGGAAAAAGTTTCACCCTCCGATTGGTACGAAGCTATCAAGACGTTGGACACGATCAAAGCCGCCATAGCCGGATACGCAATAATGCTTTGGATTTTGGAGGAATACAGCCATAACGAAATACCGGAATGGTGGACATCCACCCTGATTGTCAACGCCTTCAACGCATGCAAGTACAACTACGTAGTCAACGCCATATATGCCGACGAAACCTTCTTGCATCGATGCGATATGGTACAGTATACATTGGTCGCCTGCGCCTTTGCCAAAGCCGGTGAATACGATATAGCTCGTGATATGTGTTATAACGGGATTGTCTACAACGGAAGATTGTGGCCCAAGATCAAAGACAACAGTCCGCATTGGACATTACTATTCTATCGTTGCTTAGAAATCCTTTCGAATATCGTAGAAGCAATTGATGATGCTCGTGAAGCAAAAAAATCACCGATATTCAGTGAAAACCCATTTGACGTACATACACCACGAGACGAATAATGGCGGCATTACCATCTGCCGACTATATTGATATGCCCCATACGGGCGTTCTCCCGGTAGATTTAGTAATTCATTAACGGCGAGCCTATGCCGCCGGCGAGTATTCAGATGTGCATTACTTCAAGTCATAAAAAACACTAACGCACATACATGCAACAGAATACATCTATACCGGTCGAACATCACCCGTGGGAACCTTACGTTCCGGAGGGCGCACACGTATTGCTGCTCGGCACTTTTCCGCCGGGATCACACCGATGGAGTATGGACTTTTATTATCCCAACGCCACCAATGACTTTTGGCGGATTATGGGTATAATATTCGAAGACGATGCAACGGCTCTATACGACAAAACAACGCGCACATTCAAGCTCAATCATATAAAATCGCTACTTGACACATATGGTATAGCGCTAAGCGACACCGTATTAGACGCACGACGCACACGCGGCACCGCCTCAGACAAGGATCTTGAAGTATTGCGTATGCGCGACATACCGGCATTGGCTGCACAAATACACAATCTGCGTGCCATAGCAACCACAGGACAAAAAGCCGCCGAGATTGTAGCCGCACAGACCGGTACATCCGTACCCTCTATGGGTATGCACTCCGCCTTCGATAGCCTGGAAATCTGGCGTCTGCCATCAACTTCACGCGCCTACCCTATGGCCCTCGAAGCAAAAGCCGTATACTACCGACGTTTCTTCGCCGCTACCGGCATTCTCAAGCCATAATACACATCATATTTCTCCACCACCATGCGCCAATGCCGCAAGTAAAAGTTGCCTAAACAGCGTGAATACTGTCCAATGGCACATAACGACAGAGAAAAAGCTTGGCTCATTCGCCAAAAAACCGTATTTTTGTACAATATTTGGCCGAGCGTAGGCACGTGCTGCACACCACACTACTTTCGCTAGCCGACATGAGGTCACTATAAGCCGCAGTCCAAGGCCGAACGACACAACGATGAAACAAGACAACACTACAATATGCTTTTAGCCAATTCATTAGCCACCTTTGGACGTTACTGCATCTTTATGCAACGCGTATTCTCCCTGCCTGAGAAGTGGAAGGTGTTTTTCAAGCGCACCGTCGCCGAAATCATGAAATTGGGCATCGATTCGATACCGTTGGTAATGATTATCTCGGTGTTCATCGGTGCAGTCATTGCCATACAAATGCAGCTGAACATAGCCTCGCCGCTAATTCCAAGCTACACTGTAGGCCTGGCAACGCGCGACATCGTGCTTCTTGAGTTTTCCAACTCGATACTATGTCTGATACTTGCGGGCAAAGTCGGGTCCAACATCGCCTCAGAAATAGGCACTATGCGTGTGACCGAGCAAATTGACGCCCTCGAAATTATGGGTGTCAATTCGGCCAGCTATCTCGTATTGCCAAAGGTATTAGGATTCCTGCTGTTTATGCCGGTCCTGGTGATATTCTCCATAGGCACCGCATTCGTTGGCGGCTACTTGGTAGCCGTGTTCACGGACATCATTACCGTATCGCGCTATGTCTACGGACTGCAGGCTCTCTTCATCGAATGGTACGTATGGTATGGCCTGATCAAATGCTTGGTATTCTCCTTCATCATAACCTCGGTATCGTCCTTTTACGGCTACAATGTCAAGGGCGGCGCCCTCGAAGTCGGCAAAGCCAGCACCAACGGCGTAGTGTCCAGTAGCATCCTGATATTAATGTTCGACGTGCTGTTGACCAAACTCTTACTGCAATGATAGAGGTAAAAGATATAACCAAATCCTTTGACGGGCGCACCGTGCTACACGAAGTCAGTGCCACCTTCGCTACAGGCAAAACCAACCTAATCATCGGACAAAGCGGCTCGGGCAAAACCGTGCTCATGAAGTCGTTGGTGGGACTGCTCACCCCCGAAAGCGGCGAAATACTCTTTGACGGGCGTGATGTCATATCCATGGATCAGCAGCAACGCAAGGACCTGCGTCAGGAAATAGGCATGCTCTTCCAAGGCTCGGCGCTCTTCGACAGCGAGACCGTGCTGGGCAACGTCATGTTTCCCTTGGTGATGTTTACATCCAAAAGCCAGGCCGAGATACGCGAACGCGCCATGTTCTGCCTCGAGCGCGTCAATCTACTTGGTGCCGAGAACAAGTATCCCAGCGAGATATCGGGCGGCATGCAAAAACGTGTCGCCATAGCACGTGCCATTGCCCTGAATCCTCGCTATCTGTTTTGCGATGAACCCAACAGCGGCCTCGACCCGAAAACATCTATACTAATAGACGAACTGCTCAGCGACATCACGCACGAATACAACATCACCACCGTCATAAACACCCATGACATGAACTCGGTGCTCGGCATCGGCGAAAACATCGTATTTATCAGCAAGGGTTACTGCGAATGGACCGGCAATAAAGACCTTATCTTCTCATCCGACAATCAGGCACTCAACGACTTTGTCTTTGCCACAGACCTTTTCCAAGAAGTCAAGGAATATATTGTCAAATATGGCCTCAATGCTGTAGGTGCCGCCAGACGCCATTCTATTGAAGCCCAAAAAAATTGAAGACCATGAAATTTGCCGATATTCCGGGACATAGTGACATCAAGCGCGATCTCGCTCAGATGGTAGACAGCGGACGACTGCCGCATGCGCTACTGCTCGAAGGTCCCGAAGGGTGCGGCAAATTTGCCTTAGCTCGCGCATTAGCTCAGTACATCCAATGCGACAATAGGCACGATGGCGATAGCTGCGGCACCTGCCCGGCATGCCGCCAGCACCAAGCGCACCAATTTATAGATACGCTATACTCCTTCCCCGTTGCCAAGAAAAACAGCAAGCCAACTATCAGCGATGATTTCCGTCAGGAATTCAACACATTTATGGACCAAAATCCATTTATGGACTTCGACCGATGGCCGGCAATGCTTGATAACACCAACGCCCAGCCCAAATTCTATGTCGAAGAAGGCAATGAACTCATACGTCGTCTATCCTACACCGCTCACTCGGCACGCTACAAGAGCGTGCTTATGTGGCTGCCGGAGCGTATGAACGAGGATACAGCCAACAAGATGTTGAAAATAGTCGAGGAACCATACCCCGACACGTTATTCATCATGACCTCGGACAATCCGCGCGAAATACTGCCCACAATATACTCGCGCGTGCAACGCATCAAGGTCCACCGCTATAGCGATGCCGAAGTGGCTGCATACATATCCAATGTCACCTCATTGGATCCGGCAGCAGCCATGCGCGTGGCCGTGCTGGCTCAAGGCAGTATCAATCGTGCTCTTGCCCTAAGCGCAATGCACGATGACACCGACAAATACCTTGAATGGTTCAAAAGCCTGATGCGCAACGCATATAAACGTGACGTGCGTGCGCTCAAGGCCTGGTCCGTCGAAGTCGCAGCCGAGAAACGCGAAGGCATACTGCGCTTCCTTGCCTATTGCAGTCGTATGATACGTGAAAACTTCATCAACAATCTACACGACCCACGGCTCAATGTTATGACCGATCGTGAAAACGAATTCAGCATACGTTTTTCGCCGTTCATCAACGAAAAAAATGCCACAGATCTCTTCCAAGCCATCAACGATGCAGCCACGGACATCGCCGCCAACGCCAACGCCAAAATTGTCCTCTTCGACATAACCATCACTGTAATCCTGTTGCTTATCAAGAAATAGCACTGCTACAACAAGAAGCTGCAGGGCTATCCAAAACGGGCTGAAAAAAGATAGACAGCAGAATATCAGACACTCCAAACACTTCATCACTGACATCCCATACAAACAGACATGACAAAAGACAATAGGTTTCTACGACGCGTGGCTCGCTATATCGCCACAACCGGTGAGACAAACGGCGGCATACGCGATATGAGCCGCACTTGGATGATATTTCCAAACAAGCGTAGCATCATATTTGCCCGTACATACCTAAAAGATGCCCTGACATGCCCGACAGTCATGCCTAAAATGATGACCCTTACTGCATTTATGGAAAAAACTTCCGGACTTACCGAAGTTATGTCCATAGAGGCATTATTCAAACTTTACGACTCGTACCGATACGTCTTCCGTCAAGCCGGTGGCAACCCGGACAAAATGCTCGGCTTTGACGCTTTTACTCATCCGGGTAAGATGATACTCAACGATTTCAGCGATGTAGACGCATATCTCATAAACCCGGAACAACTCTTTATCAACCTAAAGCGATACAAGGAAATCAAGAGCAACTTTCTCACACCCGAGCAAAAACGAGCGGTACAAAGCATTCTGGGCTGCTGTCCCGAAAGTGATGACGACCACTTTTGGAGACATATTACTTACGGAAAAAATGACACTGACGGAGAGAATGATGAAAACGGCGAAAAAGTCGAGAGCATACAATTCCGCTTTATCCGGCTATGGTCAATTATGCTTGAGTTGTACCGTCATTACACCACCCGTCTCGCCGAAGAAGGCTGCGGCCTCAAGGGACAGATACAACGCATAGCTGCGGACAAGATACGTGCCCAAGGTCTTGAAAGCACCCCTTACGACCAAATATGTTTTGTCGGTATCGATGGCTCCACGGCCGCCATACAGGCAATCTTCAAGACATTACGCGACCGCCACAGGGCTCTATTCTTCTGGGATACTGTAGAATGCCTGCCTCCGCAAGCACGTGACGCAGACAATGCCACACTGCGACGCCTGCGCACCCTCGTGTCCGAATATCCCATGCCCAAAAGCTTCGAACGCATCGAAAATTGGCAGACACCCGAAATCAATATTCTCGGTGTGCCCTCCAAGACCATGCAGGCCAAATACGTGGGCAATGTATTGGACGATTTGGCAGGACAACACGACGGACGCCGCCGCGTGCTCAATCGCCGCGCCGACAATACAGCCGTGGTTATGCCCGACAGCGCGCTGCTCACACCGTTAATGTACTCCATCAGCCCCGATATACGCCCTCTCAATGTTACCATGGGCCTTCCGTGCCGACAGACGCCCTTCGCCTCGCTGATACGCCGCATCGTATCCATGCACCTCAACGCGCGTCTGCGCAACAACACCTGGACCTTCTACCGCGGCGACATCGAAGCCTTGGCTTACAACTACTATGCTCAGATTATTTCGGCCAATGACTGTATTGCCCTGCGCAATATGCTCAACGACCGCCAGTTCACCTATACAACTGAGAATCTTAAGAATACAGCGCCGCAACTTGCGCCCATATTCGAAGAAGTAAACGATGACCGCGACATGTCGCAGGTCGAAAGATACTTCACCAATGTCCTCGACACCCTCACATTACAACTTGCACGTACACGCGCGGCACAAGTCGCCGCAGAAGCCGCCGAATCGAACGATACCGCCACCCCAACGCCGAACGGAATCGCCGCACACGTCACCACAGACATGGAAGACGCAGAGGATGAAAAACAAGACGGCATAGGCGTGTCTTCGTACGAATTGCGTATACTTCAGGCCTACCGCGACGCCATGCACTCCGTATTCGAGATGGCTCGCCGATACAACATCGAACCGGGCGAAAGAAGTTACTTTATTATGGTTGAACGCATTTTCAGTGTGCTCAACCTCAATTTCAGCGGAACCCCGCTGAGCGGCATACAAATCATGGGCGTACTCGAGACGCGCGACCTCGACTTCGACAACATCATTGTCATGTCTGCCAACGAACGCGTATTTCCACGTCGCCACCTGCTGCGCTCCATCATCCCTCCCAATCTCCGCGCCGGATATGGGTTGCCAACGGCAGCTGACATCGAAAGTCAATACGGATATTTTCTCTTTCGATTACTCAACTGCGCCCGACGCGCCTACTTTGTTTACGACTCGCGTGTAGGTCAAGCCGGCTCGGGTGAGATTACAAGATACCTCCTCCAACTATGCCACGTCCTACCAAAGGATAAAATACACCATCGGCAACTGCGTCCAAAGCTGCAAATGGCACAACCACGTAAGGTCGAAATGCCCAAGGATGACTTTGTGTGCTCGCGTCTGAAAGTGTTCAACAGCGACCCTGCAAACGGCGGCGGATATCTATCTCCCTCGGCCCTCAAACAGTATTTGGCTTGTCCGCTGATGTTCTTCCTGGGCAGCATCTGCGGTTTTAAGGACGATGATGAGGTGACGCCTTACATCTCGGCTTCGACTTACGGCACAATTGTACACGCAGTGATGCAAGACATTTTCGAAGCTCGCAAAGATATCATCATCACTAAGGACATTATCGACGATATACTTAAAGAGAAAACCAATGACGACATCAAGTTGCTTGTATCCAACAAAATTAATCAGATATACTATAACATTCGCTACGAAAAAGGCGGATACAACGCTATGCCCGGCGAAGGACAACTTATGTCCGATTTTATCACTATGCTTATAAAACGGCAACTCGAAAAAGACCGCACCAAGACGCCCTTCGTGTTCAAGGCCGCCGAGTTCCAATTTCAATACAAATGGAATATCAGTGATGATACCGCATTTAATTTCAAGGGTATTATCGACCGCATAGACCTAATCAACGAACCGGACGACGAGCGTCCGGATGACTGCAAGGAACGCTATAACAAACTCCGCTTCATCGACTACAAAACCGGAAATGACAGACGCAATGCGACAAGTGTTGCACATCTCTTCGAAAGCGACCGCGACAAACGCAACGACGCCATATTTCAGCTACTGACATACGCTCACGCCTTCGAGTGTATGGTCCGAGATAACCCCGGCGATGCATTGATAAATAAAACCGAGCACTTTGCAGACAACGTCGAGTTCGATTGGATACGCCAAGCAGAGCCGTCAACGCGCGGCATCAAGCCCGAAATATACCTTATAAGAAAATCTTTCACCGATGACCTTGACCCGAATGTGGACCAGATTAAGGTTGGCAAGACAAAAGCAAAACCTCTACAATCGCATCTACAAGACGAAGTAGCCGAATTTATGGAGAAATTCGAGAATATAATCAGTTGCATTTTCGATGACCATACACCATTTTCCCAAACAGAGAATCAGAGCAATTGTACCTACTGCGCATTTCTGAAACTATGCGATCGTAAGGTCAAATCCATTTGGTGATGGCCGGAATATACGTGCACATACCATTTTGCCACAGCAAATGTGCCTACTGCGATTTCTATTCGATGCCGTACGCACGCGCTGTCGAGGAATACGTGCAGGCACTGACCATCGAATGGCGGCTGCGCCGCCACGAAGTCCCGGGACCTTTTGAAACTATATATATCGGCGGTGGAACACCTTCGATACTTGCGCCCAAACTGTTACGCCATATCATTAAGGCGCTTCCGACACAAGGATTACACGAATTTACCCTCGAGACCAACCCCGAAGATGTTACCCCTGACAACGTTAAAGCATGGCGGGATATGGGAATCAACCGAATCAGCATGGGCGTGCAAAGTCTTGATGATGAATGTCTCAAACGTATCGGACGTCGACACGATGGGGCCACTGCACTACGCGCGATGGATACCCTGCAAGATGCCGGTATTTCCGAAATTAGTCTCGATGTAATATATGGGCTTCCCGGACAAGATCTCGATTCGTGGCATTCGACGCTGGACAAGCTCATCGAACGACGCCCACAACACTTGTCTGCTTATGCTTTGTCTCTCGAGCCCGGTACACGCTTATACGCAGCTGCGTCCGCCGGCAAGTGGAAGCCGGCCGATGACAATTTATACGTCCTAATGTATGACATGTTATGCAAATACACTGCACAAGCCGGATACTTACATTACGAGATTTCCAATTTTGCACTTCCGGGGCATACCGCTGTACACAACTCCCACTACTGGGATATGACGCCCTATATCGGACTTGGCCCCGGAGCGCATAGTTGGGACGGACATACGAGGCGAGCCAATGCGCCCAACCTTACACAATATCTCGAAGACATCGCTGCAGGACACACCGCATACAGCATCGAGGACGAAAGCGATACCGACCGCGTCAACGATATGATATTCACTGCACTGCGCACGAACAAAGGGTTAGACACACAACGGCTACCCGATCGATTTCGTCACAAATTCGAAAACTTGTCAGCACATTGCAGCGCCTTGGTACGCGAAGGCACAACAGTGCGCATACCTCAAGACAAATGGCTGATAAGCGATGCCATCATCCGCGACCTACTCATCGAACAATAGCCGCCAATACTCATTTTGCAAATTTTATCAGCTGCCACTCATCGATTATTGACACGACGTTGTATATGACATCAAGTGACACACCATTATACGCCGCTGACAATCGTTTTATTGGCTGCGGTCAGTCATGATGGTAGGGCAGTCCTTTGATGATGGTGACGGCGCGGTACAACTGTTCGGCAAAAAACATACGCGCCATCTCGTGGGTCATCGTCATTCGCGACAGCGCCAAGCGCCCGTTGGCACGTGCATATACCGCCGGCGAAAAACCATATGGGCCTCCGACAATAAACACCAGGTTACGCTGCAACGTCAACATCTTGCGCTGAACATCGTCCGCAAACTCACGCGAAGTGAGCATCTTGCCGCGTTCATCTAATAGCATCACGCAATCGCCGGGACCTATGGACGCGAGTATACGCTGTCCCTCAGCTTCTTTTTGTCGCTCTTCGGTCATCGAGCGCGTGGCCTTGACATCGGCCAATTCGCGGTACTCGAAAGGCATGAAATGCTCTATGCGTTCCACCATCTTCTCGGTCACTGCACGTAGCGATGTATCTGCCATGGTGCCAACCGCCATCAGTATTGTTTTCATTCTCTGTATGTCTTATTTGTAACTACGCGTAATCACACGACAGATGTTCCCATTACCCTGCGGCTCGACGCGGACACAAACAGCGCATGCATCTTTGCTGCAACTGTAACCGGAAAATGTCGAAGCCCTACCCTCTCTCGTTCAAGACTCATCAATCGGCCGGGACTACCGGAAAACCATGGCGACGCATCTGCTCAAAATCGGGACTACGCAAGCCCGAACAATTCATCATTATTGACTCATTATAATCGTTGAGATAGCGTGCCTGTGGCGAGCGGTACACCCCGGACATCACTGACAGTGACGGGTCGTACTGAGGGCTGTCTATACCAGCCATGTCAAGAATGGTATGGAAAAGGCTGCGTGTGGACGATACGTAACAATGGGCATTGCGGCGCATGGCCTTGATTTTTTCGGGGAACAAGGCGGCATACTCACCCGAAGTCCATAGCAGCATGGGTACATGCAACTGGTAATATGTAGGAGTGGGAGAAGCGTGCAAAAAACGGCCGCGAGCATCATCAAAGATGTCCTCGCCATGATCCGAGGTGTAGACCATCACGGCAGGCACGTCCAAGGAGTCAAGAGCCAAAACGACCTCGTCTAACAACTTGTCCGTATACACAATGGTATTATCGTAAGCATTGACCAAGTCGGGACGGTTCTGCGCCGAAGCACCGGAAGCGCGGTCATCAAGGAATACTGCCTCCTCGCGCGGATAGCGCTTGTTATACTCGAAATGCGAGCCGTATGTATGTAGCACGATGAATACCTTATTAGATGGCGAAGTCTCGAGTATGCGCCGCATTGGCGCCAGCAGATTTCCATCCAGTTGCGGACCTCCATCATCGGATATGTAATGCACCGTACGCGCCTCAGCTCCGTAATACTCTATATATGAGTGATTGCGCCGCTGATTTGACAAAAACGCCGTATGGTAGCCCAAGTCATTGAAAGCAGCCAAAACACTACGAGTATGCGCCACCGAGTCTCCGAAGGTTTCGGGCGTGAGATAACTCAGGAGCATGGGCACACTCTTGTGTGTAGTGTTGATTTCGCTGAGCACGTGGTCAAAAGCATAGATATCAGCACGATGACTCAGTCGCGGATTGGTGGGACGTCCATAGCCCATAATCTGCCAATTGTCAGCACGCGAAGTCTCGCCCAACACCAACACATACACCTCGCGCAAGTCCTTGGAACGCGTTGACGTGGGCCGATAACTGAATGTACTGGATGTCGTATAATACTTGAGAGACTCGTGGGTGCGACGTACTGCCGTCACCATGTTTTCGCAGACGTTATACGGAAAGACCTGGCGACGAGGACGATATCCGTCATCCGCCAGCCACGTCACTATGAGCGAAAACACTCCCACAACCACAAGACTGATACCGGCACGGCGACAACGTATCAAAATATGCACAGGGGCATAGCGATGCTTGACAATCAAGTAAATGCCGGCCAAAATACATGGCAAATATATAATGCACACGGTGAAAATGGCCATCTTCAAATTTGACAGAAGCTCTGTGGCCTCACTCACGTTAGTGGTCACCAGGTTAAGGAACATGTCCACGGCAATGATACTCTCGCCGTAAAGGTACAGCAGCACCACTTGGAAGGCTCCAAGTATCATAAACAGCAGCATCAGCAAAATCGTGCGACCTATGCGTATTGATAAACTGGTCAATACATAATACACACCCAAAGGCAGCAAGATATTGGTAATCTTAGATCCAAGACTGTCGCTCTCGGTGATTACAAGTCCGATATTTGGCACTATTAACACTATAGGAAGTGCAATCGCCCAAAAACCGGGCGAAGTGACCAGCTGCCAGAGCGAACGACTCTTATCTTTGAAATATTTTGTGACTTTCGGAATCATTGCCATTATATGTTATACTTGCAGTTGCAGTTGTGCTTACATTCTGTTTTTTGATGTGTATGAATGCTATTCACGTCTTCGCGGCTTGGTCGACTTTACGACTTGGTACACAATACTTGCACACGTTGTCAGTGTATTACACTCTTTGCAGCGCGGCCATTCCGACATCTGAACACTCAGAAGGCCTCGTTGATACTGAAATTTACACCTTTTTCGCCACGGCCAAAGCCCACGTCAAGACGTACGTTCACCCTCTTCTTGAATTCCCAGCGGTATCCGATGCCACCGTTTGGCAGAACCCTATCAAGGCGTAAAGCAGCAAAATTAGGAAATATCGTGCCGGCGCCCAACCATACAACGATGCCGTTGCGGCCCCACACATGCTGACGTAACTCTACAGTCGCATCCATGACACACTTGTCGCGATAGCGGCCTTCATAATAACCACGCATATAGTGCGACCCGCCGAAAGTGGACATCATACTCCACGGCGTATCTCCGTAGGTGAAACGCGCATGCACCATAGGCGCTATCACCGCACCGCTCCACGCCCGGCAATAGACTGCCGCTATGGCCTCGGTATACGAAAAGGCGTACTTGTTGCCCATGAACGATGGGTTGAAAACCTGGTCGACCTTGACATACACCCCTCTATAAGCATTGGGCGCAAAGTCACGCGAATCCAGCAAAAGCGTCAGGCCCAAGCCGGTGGTGTAAATTTTATCTTTCTGACCACACAACAGTTCGGGATTATCCACACGTCGCGCATTGGCATACGTAAACATACCCGAAGGTCCTAAAAACATATTGGGACACAAACGCACGACATAATCTAACTTTACACGTGCTTCCAAACGTTTGAACACGCTCTCGTTGGCATCATCACTTCCCATGTCGTATCCGATACCCCACATCTTGTCCTTGAACGAATAGAAATATGTGTCATATATCAGGCGCATACGGTCCTTGGGAAATATATGTATGCCATCGGCGCCGCCTTTATAGTACTGGTGTGTAGCCACCTCAAATTTCAGCGAAACATTGGATTTGGGCGTCACCGTGTCCGTACGCCACTGTTTGCCTGCCGTGTACAATCCCGAGCCGATGATGCCCACGCCGAAACCGGTTTCCGAAGAGTATTCCGGTCCACCGATAAAGCTGATGTCAAAAGCCTTGTCGGGATGTTCCTTGTTTGCATCGGTAAAATAGTCGATTACGCGCTGTATAAATCCGGGCTTCTTTGCCGAGACCGAATCCGCAGCTACAATAGCCGTATCTCCCGGCTCTTCGATACCCGTATCGGACGCCGCAAACACAGCACAAGCATTTGATGCCAGAAGCATCACTGCCATCACTCGTCTCTTATAACTTTCTATAGCTTTCAAAACAGCCACAAAAATACTAAATATCGCTTAATTGGCAAAATTGCCCAAAATCTTCGAGCAAGCCCGGATGAATCGATATTTGTACCCCGCGAAAAATAACTTTGTCAGGAGTTATTTGCTCGTGTGTCTTTTAGCTTTTTTATTTAGCTTATTACACTCCAATAGAAAGTTATGCCAAGCCTCAAGAGGATAATTGTCAGTTTCGGCATCTATAAGATAGAGAAAAAGAGCAAGTCCGGCGTCATCTCCATTACCCCCCCATTGACAAAGCTCGCGATTCATCTTAAGACTTGTAATCTTTGCTCCGAGATTTGTCTTGACATACCTCGCTTCAAAGGCCGGCATTCCTGTCCAACTACGATAATAGCGGATGGCTTTATCGTCGCAGTACATAAACCAATGGTCCTCCATTGCATCAGGAATATGCCCCCGACGAAGGATATCCATATCCGCTTCCGAGACATCAATATCGGTTTTCATAAAAGTTATGTCATTTTCTTCGGGCCATGGTTCAGTCGACCATGAATCTTTCGTGGCAATTTTCGTCTTGTCCGGCAAAGGATTTTCGCCGTTAAAATAGCGTCCCATATTGCCAAGTCCGAGTTTCCAGAGCATAATAGCGCTCTGCGCCATAAGCTGTTTATGCTCCTCTCGACGCATCTTGACCCCTTTGCGGAAATCACGCATGACCTTACCCATATCCTTAGGAAGGTAAGACAGCGCTTTTTTCTTTATCCATTCGGGTATGCTCCAAATAGCTTCGGCGATGCCGCCAACGATAGCACCAAGCGTATCGGCATCAGCTCCGAGACTGACAGCTCGTCGGATGGCATCCTCGAAAGAGTTACTCTGTCCGATTATCCATAGTGCCACAGGGACAGTCCCTTGACAAGTCTCATCAAAGTGGTTTTTGACTTGATTGATATTGACATCCATATTGTAGTGCATATTGGCACCAAGCTCTATTAGGGCTTGCTTTATTTCATCCGGCTTTTGACCGTCAATACGCCGCTGTAAGGCGCCGAAAATTGCGATGGCTATACATGTGGCACCTTTTACACCCATTTCATGATTATGAGTACATATAGCACTTTGAGCAGCAGCATTATAGACCTCCGATGTTTCAAAGAACCACCAGCCGACAGGGCTTACTCTCATTGCAGAGCCATTGCCGAAAGAGTTGTACGGCTGAGGGTTGTCACTGCGCACCCATGCAGCAAATCGGCCTCCGTAACCGCCCTTGGGATTAGGATAGCGACGGCACCAGTCATGCAAGCTTTCGCCAAAATCACGATCGCGTAGCAAAGCATCGGCTATAGCGATAGTACAGATTGTATCGTCAGTGAAACTTGCTTCATTCGGGAAAAATTCAAAGTCATAATCATTTGTGGGATTGAATTCGTAGGCAGACCCTACAATATCTCCGATAATTGCTCCTATCATAGCATTTAAGCTTTTTGTGTATTTATAACGCAAAATTACACAATATATTTGAAGCCTCCAAATTTTCAGCGTACAAATTACGCATAAATTTTATCAAAATACAAATTTGACAGCCCGAAAGGCGAAAAACACCCGATACGCGCACAATTAAGGAATTTTTTCGCTAAAAAATTTTGGGCGTCATTTACAAATGTATAACTTTGTGGCAGATTTTGCGGGCGCACGAGCGTGCCCGCGATATCACCCTATACGCAACCAAATAACACCCTATATATTATTGTAGACCAGTTATGGCAGAAAACAAAGAAAAACTATTCGACCAGTTCCCTCCCGTCAGCTATGATGAGTGGCGGAAGAAAGTCGAGACGGACCTCAAAGGTGCCGATTTCGACAAAAAACTGGTATGGAGAACCAACGAAGGATTCAATGTCCAGCCCATCTATCGCATAGAGGACATCGAAGACTTAAAAACAACTAACTCGCTTCCGGGTCAATTCCCTTATGTGCGCGGCACACGCACCGACAACGATTGGTATGCCCGTCAGGAGATCCTCGCCGAAGATCCCAAGCAGGCCAATGCCGATGCACGCGATGTGCTCACTCGCGGCATCACATCCCTTGGATTTAAGGTCGCTGAGGCTGCCGACGTTCCCACACTACTCAAAGGCATAGACCTGACCAAAGTCGAAATCAACATCGACTGCTGCCCCGGCAAAGCCGTAGACGTAGCCAAGGCTCTTGTAGAGTACATCAAGGCACAAGGTGCCACTGAAACTTTCCGCGGGAGCATTGCCTTCAACCCTCTACGCAAGGCTCTTCGCCACGGAACTCCCCTGTGCGACAGCGTGGTATCTAAGGCCGTAGCCCTCATCGAGGCTG
>Ga0129310_1000932_pt1 | contig 29569 bp, 26 predicted proteins | sample Go1ome_2_FD_94433 | JGI IMG/M metagenome (GOLD analysis project Ga0129310, IMG submission 94433) | Western lowland gorrila individual fecal microbial communities from Wisconsin, USA - Go1022A metagenome | ecosystem: Host-associated > Mammals > Digestive system > Large intestine > Fecal | place... | reverse complement strand
GCCAGCGTTCATCCTGAGCCAGGATCGAACTCTCAATTAAAGTTTGATCTTTGGTCATTATCAACTTCTGGCTAATAATTCCCTTTTTACTGTTTTTAAGGTCGTATGATCCGGTTTCTCAAGTAAGAATCACTTCTCACTTTTGACCTTTACCATACTGTCCGTTTCTGAAATTCTTTTAGAATTTTCAGGGTTGTCTTATTGTTTAATTATCAAGGTTCTGTGTTGTTTTGCTGACCGGCTTTCCGTGTCAACGAAGCTTATATTATCACCCCGATTGGGAGAAGTCAAGGGGTTATTTTAAAGAAAGTTTATTTGTCAAATTTGTATGTATTGTGTATACAATTGTCGACAACTTATCCACATTTGGAATTGAATTATACACATATCCACATTTTGAGCCTGTGTTATCCACAATTTTCTCCTCTTATCCACATCTGATATATTTTTATTTTAACCGTTTAATTTTATATATTTTCACATCGTCATCCGTTTATTTTTCTTTTTTTCTGCATTTCATTCAAAATAAACCTGCCAAAAGGCAGGTTCATTTGAAATGTTTTATATCAGATCGATTGCTTCTTTCACATTTTTTACTCCCAGCAACCGCATCCCGGAAACCGGTTCGATATTAGAAGCATTCGTTGCCGGCAGAATGCAGGTGGTAAATCCCAGCTTTGCCGCCTCTTTTACACGCTGCCCTGCCATATTTACACCACGCACTTCGCCGCTTAGGCCAACTTCTCCGAAAATAATCGTATGCTCATCCACCGGCCGGTTCCGATAACTGGAGACCAGAGCCAGTACGATTCCCAGATCTGCTGCCGGTTCTGACAGCCGGATACCGCCGGTCAGATTGACATATGCATCACAGCTTCCCAGATGGATGCCTGCCCGCTTCTCCAGCACCGCCATCAGCAGGTTCACACGATTAAAATCAATTCCAACCGTGGTTCTTCTCGGCATCTGAAAATTCGTCTGTGCCACCAGCGCCTGGATCTCAATCAGCAGAGGACGTGTACCTTCCATAGAACACACGACTACTGAGCCGGACGCATCGGTTGGGCGTCCCTCCAGCATCACCTCAGATGGATTCTTCACCTCCGTCAGTCCCCGGTTCTTCATCTCAAACACAGCGATCTCATTTGTAGCACCGAACCGGTTCTTTACTCCGCGCAGAATCCGATATGCCGAGCTGCGTTCCCCTTCAAAGTACAATACCGTATCCACCATATGCTCCAATGTCCGCGGTCCGGCTACGGTTCCTTCCTTCGTCACATGACCGACAATAAAGATTGCAATATTTCTGCCTTTGGCGATCTGCAGAAGCCGATTGGTAACCTCCCGCACCTGTGATACACTGCCGGCCGCAGAATTCACTTCTTCCAGCATCATAGTCTGAACAGAGTCTATGACCATGACCTCCGGCTGTACCTTATCGATTGCCGATTCGATCACATCCAGATCCGTCTCGCAATGCAGATACATATCATGCTGAAATGTCCCCAGACGCTCTGCGCGCATCTTAATCTGCTGCATGGACTCCTCTCCGGATACATACAGCACCTTATGGCCTGCTTCCGTCAGATTACGGCATACCTGCAGCAGGATGGTTGATTTACCGATTCCCGGATCGCCGCCCAGCAGCAGCAAGGATCCTTTTACAATACCGCCGCCCAATACTCTGTCAAACTCACTCATGCCAGTACCAATACGGGTCTCTTCACCTGTTGTAACCTCTAAAATACTAGCAGGCGCCGAGTTGAGAACTGCAGCCTTACCTGCAGTCTTCCTGGCGCCTGTCACTACCTTTTCTTCTACAAATGTATTCCAAGCCTTACAGCCGGGACATTGCCCCATCCATTTGCTTGATTCATACCCGCATTCCTGGCAAAAAAACACCTGTTTTGCTTTTGCCATTCTGTCTGCTCCTTATAATACTTTATGAATTTTTACCGTAGCAATCTCATTTGGAACCAATTCTACACTGAAACTTAATTTTCCGCCCAAATTGGTTTTCATTTTTCCGAGATTGGTATCATCCACATAAATCTTATATTCCTTACCTGCTTCCATTTCCAAAGTGATCTGCGCATCTTCTGTGCCTTCTACCTGAAATGTCACGGTATTCTCTTCAATCTTTAAATCGTGTACAACTGTACCGGGAACAGATTCATACACCATGGTTCCGTTTTTCTCAAGCTTGGTAATTTCCTTAAAGGTTTTGATCTTATATAAATCACCGTTATATTCATAGCCATCCAGTTTTGCCTTGGCCGGAAGCTCCGTATTACCAAAACTTAATGTGCCGTTTTCCTCTGTACGAATCAAATCATTAATTACTGACATTTCTTTATCCTCCTAAACATAGTACTGTGCTTCATACATATTGCTGCATTTGCTCTGTTGTCAATTCAGACCCATTCTTCCGTTCCGGTCTCTGATTTGTCTATTCCTATTATACCGTAATTCCGGTTATTTGGCTAGTGAATTATACTTGATTTGCGGAACAGTTTTTAAAGTGCAACTTTCCCTTCCGGACTGTAATCTTTACAGTATCACCACTCTGAACCTCGCCATTCAGAATCGCCTCGGCAAGTCCATCCTCCACCTGTGATTGTATCGCGCGGCGCAGCGGACGGGCTCCGTACTTCTTATCATAGCCTTTTTCAAAGATATAATTTTTCAGATGGACATCATATTTCAATGTAATATTCATCTGCTCCTGTACCCGCTTACATAACTGTTTCATCAGCAGATCCACAATCTGATGGATCTCATCTTCATTCAAGGCATGAAATACTATAATATCATCAATCCGGTTGATAAACTCCGGTTTAAAGATATGCTTTACTTCTTCCATGACTTTCTCTTTCATCTCATTATGATCTTTTTTCTCATCCGCAGATGCGTTAAAGCCGAGCTGCTTCGGTTCCATGATCCGGTTCGCGCCCGCATTGGAGGTCATAATAATGATCGTATTCTTAAAATCAACCTTCCGCCCCTGTGCATCGGTAATATGACCATCATCCAATACTTGTAGTAATACATTAAAGATATCCGGATCTGCTTTTTCAACTTCATCAAACAGAATTACGGAATATGGATTTCTCCGGACCTTCTCGCTTAACTGCCCGCCTTCTTCAAATCCGACATAACCCGGAGGGGAACCGATCAGCTTGGAAACGCTGTGTTTCTCCATATACTCGGACATATCTACCCGAATCAGTGCATTTTCATCTCCAAACATTGCCTCTGCCAACGCCTTGGATAGCTCTGTTTTTCCCACACCGGTCGGCCCCAGGAATAGAAATGAGCCTATCGGCCGCTTCGGATCCTTCAGGCCTACCCGTCCGCGTTTAATTGCTTTTGCCACAGCATCTACTGCTTCATTCTGTCCGATCACACGTTGATGCAATATCTTTTCCAAAGACCGAAGTCTCTGGGATTCCTTTTCTTCCAGCCGCGTAAGTGGAATCTTTGTCCATACGGAAACGACCTGTGCAATATCACGATCTGTGACTGACAGTGTGCCGTTCTGCTGCTTCTTCTCCTCCCGTTTCTTCCGGCGTTCCTCCTTCTTACGGATTTCCGCCATCTCCTGATTCAGGCTTCTGGCAAGCTCCAGATCCGCCTGTTTCAGTGCCTCCTCCAACTGTTCATTTTTATCCCGGAGCTCTTGTTCCAGGCTCTGTGACTGCGTAGTCTGTCCAAAAGACTGTAACCGTTTTCTGGAGCACGCCTCATCGATCAGATCAATTGCTTTGTCCGGAAGATACCGATCATTGATATAACGCTCCGAGAATTCAACTGCCGCCTCTAATGCCGTATCTTCAATCTTCACACCGTGGTGCTCCTCATAACAGCGGCGCAATCCTTTTAATATTTCTATTGCCTGTTCACCGGTCGGTTCTTCTACATTCACCGGTTGAAATCTCCGTTCCAGTGCTGCATCCTTTTCAATATATTTGCGGAACTCCGCTGTCGTTGTAGCTCCGATCATCTGGATCTCTCCTCTGGAAAGTGCCGGCTTTAATATATTGGATGCATCAATGGCGCCTTCAGCCCCGCCTGCACCGATCAACGTATGCAGCTCATCTACAAACAGAATGATCGAGCCATCCCGTTCTACTTCTTCAATAATGCGTTTAATCCGTTCTTCAAACTCACCACGGTATTTCGATCCGGCCACCATAGCCGATAAATCTAGGGACACCAGCCGTTTATCCTTCATTGTCAATGGGACATTGCCCGTAGCCAACATACTGGCAAGGCCTTCTACGATAGCCGTCTTTCCGACACCGGGTTCTCCTACCAGACACGGATTGTTTTTTGTTCTCCGGCTCAGTATCTGGATCACCCGTTCAATCTCCTCGGTACGCCCCACGACCGGATCCAACCGGCCTTCCCGAGCCTGCTTTGTCAGATCGCGGCTGTATTTATCTAGCATGGCCGTTGCCTGTTTTGCTTTCTTTTTACCTGTATTTCCTACATACTCATTTCTGGCTGTCGCCTGATCAACACCCATCGCCATACGAAGCTCTATATATAGTTTCTGAATATTTACTCCGATGCTGTTTAAAATCTTCATTGCAATGCAATCCGGTGTCCTGATCATAGCCAGCAGCAGATGCTCGGTTCCAACCTTCTCGCTCCGGGTCCGGATTGCTTCTGCTTTACTCTGTTCTATCACACGATTATACATCACTGTATATTTATACGGACTTTTTACTGCCACAGAACCTGCGGAACAGATGCTGTTCTCAATTAAATTCCGGATTCTCTCTGCCTGAATCCCGCCTGCTTCCAGCACTTTAGCCGCAACATTATTCTCTTCTTCCAATATGCCAAGCAGCAGATGCTCGCTTCCTATGCAGTCATGCTTCATGTGTCTGGCCGCTTTCGCCGCTGCCTCGATAGACATCTGTGCTGCCTTTGTATACTGATTGTCCATCGTAAATCCTCCTGTTATTCTGAATTTCTGCCATTCTGAACTTCTGTCATTCTAATCTTCTGTTATTTCAGTTCTTCTTTTTCTGATTCCGCCTTCTGTTCCTGCTGTTCCGCCCGCCGGATTGCCTGCTGCAGCTCTGACAGTTCTTCTGCTACGGCTGCTTCTTCCGCTGTTTCTGCCAAAAATGCCGCATACATATCCCGGACCAGTGTCTGCATCTCATCCAGACTCACTTCTTTACAGATTGCCTGTGCAACGATCATTTCCATATCTGAGTGCAGATTCTCCACATGGTGCGCCCGATTCTCAAGACTCACGGATACCACTGCACCGTTTCTCCGATCCAGCTTCACATAGCCATCCTGACGCAATAATGCATATGCTTTATTTACAGTATGCATATTTACACCAAGCTCATTCGCCATCTGCCGGACAGACGGAAGAGATTCTCCGTCCTTCAGTGTTTCCTTTGCAATCCCCAGGATAATCTGATTTCTCAACTGTATATATAAGGCTTCATCACTGTTAAAATCCATTTCAATCAGCATCTCTACCACCCCATCATCTTTTGTTATATTTATGCTATAACACAAGTCACTTTATGTCAAGCTTGAATCCGAGTCTTGTTTCATTCGCACGCCAAGGTAGATCAGCATTCCAAGCATAATGATACAAAGTCCGGCAAGAATGTACACCGCCACCCTGAGTACCGGGGTATTGTCTGTCTCTTCCGGTACCGGTATAGCTGCCGGTGCCTCTGTCATATCTGCTGCCGGTGCAACCGGCTCCAGTATCTCTGACTCGTGATACCGCTGATAGGTTCCCTCCACCGTATCATAGAAATAGAAGCCCGGTTCTCCGTCCAGATTCATTGCATATATCAGAACAATGGAATCATCACCGTTGCACACATAGGATGTCACCGGCGTTCCATTTAAATTCAATTCTGACTTCTGATATCCATCCGGAATCACAACGTCTTCCCCCGGCGTCAGAATCACATACCGGTTCGCTGCATTTCTTTCTTCTATATATAGTGTAAAGTTTTCAGGATTTTCGGTATAGATATACCATTTTCCCTGTCCTTCCGCATCCAACAGATACATCAGCTGAAGCTTCCGGTTCGGTGAATGATAAACCGGAACCTTAATGCCCTTATAGTCTGTCTCATCCGCAGTAAAGCCTTCCGGTGCTTCTACTGTTTCCAACTGTTTTGCAGATGCGATCGCATACTCAGCCCCATTTACCGTAACCGTCTGCGCTTCTGCCTCATCCGGCTCTTTCGCCTCTCCACAGGTAATATTTAAAACATAGGTCTTCTGTGTTCCGTTCTCTGCCGTCACAACGATATACGTCTTATTCTCTCCCGGTTCCAGATCATTATTATGGGATACTGCCACTGTTGCCTTTGCGTCATTCGGTACTGCACTTACCACAATGGAGGTCGTATCCTCCGGCAATGTCACGGAATAAGCCGTAGTTCCGGGCTGGAACGCCGGGTTCAACGTACCCGGTGATATTTCCAGACTCTTTAAGGAGTTATCTCCGGAGCCTTTCAATGCCTCCGTCGTACCGTCGCCGCTATTACCACCACCCTCGGTCGATGCCGGTGCCTGTGGTGCCGCAACGGTCACTGTGGCTCCCGCATAGCTGATGGTCTGAGCTTCCTCCGCCCAGTTATAAACACTTCCGCCGGAGGTTGAGATGGTACAGCTTCCGTTGGCAATTGCTTTAAAATTTAAGGTTGCCGACAGACTATTTTCTGTACCACTGGCAAACCCGGAGATCAGAACTGTTCCGCCGCCGCCATTTCCTGCGCCACCGGTATATTCCAGTACGCCGCTATTGTATGTAACTGCCATGGAATAGGAACCAATAAGCCCATCTGTTGAAATTCGTACCGTAACCGATACCGAATCACCGATCCGTAGATCCGTCTGACTGAGTGCAATCGAAACTCTTGCCTCTGCAGCACTGGCTTTCTGTGGCACGATTCCCAGGCAAAGCATTGCAATCATAAATCCGGCCAATATGCTCTTCCATTGTTTTCTATCTAATTGTTTCATATGCTTATTCCTCCATTTCCCGGTGGCATCTTACTGTTCAATCTTTGAAGCTCCGATAATATGCTTCTGCACCTTCAACAGATCCAGCGCAGAAATATCACCGTTCCGTTTGACATTTCCGGCCTCCAGATATGGGCCTGTCAATGGCGCTGCGCCGATAATATGCTTCTGAATCTTTAACAGATCCAGTGCATTGATCTCGCCGTCCCCGGATACATCGCCGTAAATAATCACTGTGTAAGTTAAGATCTTTGATTTGCCGACTATCTTTACCACATCTCCGGTCGCTATCGCACTCGTTTTCTGTGTCTTTCCATCTGACTGATACAGCGTCGCCGTTCCATAGCTGACTCCCAGATTCTTTATAAAGTCTGCTGTCTGCGTTCCGACTGCCACTCCGGATATATAATTGCCCTGTATCCGATATGTGGTATTCAGCGTCGGTGTATCCGGCTGGTCCGGTGTCACCGGTTGATCCGGCGTATCCGGTGTGTTCGGAATATTTCCTCCGGTGTCCTTCCGGATGATCGTAATATGATAGGTTCTCCGATCTCCGTTCTGCGCGATCACCCGAATCTTCAGAACATTTTTTCCTACATTCAGGGGCTGCTCCCCGATACCGGAAACCGTTGCCGCCGCATGGACTGTACTTGCAGTCACCGTCACATGATCAACCTCATTTCCTACGATCAGTGAATATTCCGTAGTTCCGCCGTTAAAGCTAGGAGTCAATGTACATCCGGATACCGCCAGTCCATTCAGCCAGTTATTCGGACTTCCGGAATCGGCCGGTTTCTCTACAGCAGTCTCCGGCATATTCTGATACACCGGAATCTTAAATACCAGCGGCGATGATATCAGTCCGTTCGACCGATAGGCATTGCACATATTTCTCGCCTCTGTAGCCGGTGCCTGTATATTACTCATGTACTGGTGTCCGAACAGATTCGAACGGTTCGTTACATTAAACTTCTGCGTATAAAGGGTATCCTGTCCCTTGTTAATATAGGAAGAACCTATAAATTCCGCACCTCCGGCAATCGCCTTGTATGCAGTATTCCATGGTCTTCCATAGGTGCCGCTCCGTGCTGCCCACGCAAGACCTTTATTGACAGCTCCTCCTCCGGCAGAATCTACCGAACCGACATTAAAGAAGTTAAAGATGCCCGGATAATTCGGGCTGGTTCCGGTCGCATTCACACCGGCAGTCCGCCCCATCTCCTGCCGCATCCGGGATGCCAAATGATATGGACTCACATTACAGGCCGCCCCTGCCTCCATAATCTCCGTGGAGAATGTCCTGGACTCACCTCTCGGACAGCTCTTATACATGAAGCTGTCTGCCAGTATCGCTTCTACTCCCTGTGCATTATGAACACTTCCATCATAGGACAGCTGTTCAAATGCAAAAATATAAGTCTCATATAAATAAGTTCTCGGATCTATATAATAGGCTACAATCTCCTTAGATGCCGCAAACCAGGTCGTACCGTCAAACGGTGACCATTTATCATTACTCCAGTTATAACCGACACCGGTCTCCCGCCAGTTGTAATGCGGTGCCGACGATGTTCCGTAAATCAGATTCTTGATCTGTCCCTGCTTATTGCGTTCATTCTCTATTACCGTATTCCAGTCAAGGCCTGTCTGAACCGCAACAAACTTCCAGTTCGGATGCTGTGCATGAAGGTCACGCAAATAAGGCTTATAGCTTTCCGGAAATCCCTGTCCGGTCATATAAGCCTCAAAATCGCCATCGGCAGAGCTATCATCCGAAATAGAAACATACTCTGCATAAACATAGCCTGTATACGTGGTACCATCCTTCCGGAACCGCACATGATACCACTCCTGATTCGGCCGATCCAGAATAGTAAGCGCCTGCCCTCCATGGACCTTTGTAAGAGAGGCGGAAGCCGTGGTAGGCTGCTGCCGCACATTTACATTCTTAACTCCCGGTGTAATCTGTGCCACCTGTTCCGCCCAGACATTCCAGCTACTGTTTAAGCAGGGAATTCCCTGCAACAGACTGAATGTCAGGAGAACGCTCAAAATTACAGCTATTATCCTTCTTCCGCCGCTTCTTCTCTCCATCAATCTATGTACCCCGATCATTTTTCTTTTATGTAAACCACAATATCTTTGCAATATATCAAAAGAATACCACAATATTTTCCGTCTTACAATCCAAATGATTTCACGATCTGTTTAAACTCCGGGCATCCGGCAAATGCTTCCAGAACACTCTTCCGACTCTCACCCTTGTTCAGCCGTCCGATCCAGTAATTTAATCCGCCCTGATCTGCCTCACGTCCCATAAAGGTACGATATAATACTTTCACATATGCAGTATTATTCAGTTTCTTATTCGTAAATTCCGGTGCAAAGAAGAAAAGCTCTGCTACCTCAACCGGGGTCTTGCGTTTCGCATTGATCTCGCCCACCCAGTATTTCAATCCGGCCGGTTCTGCCGCACGTCCCAATGCCTTTGTATAGATCCGTGCCACATATGCCTCCGTATTTGTATAAACGATAATCTTACAGGTCGCTTTCTTTCCGCTGCCATCCTTCGCAGTACAGGTAATGGTCACCGTTCCCGCTGCCTTGGCTGTTACCTTTCCGCTACTGCTGACCGTTGCTATTTTCGTATTTGAAGATTTCCATGTCACCGCCTTATTGGTTGCATTGGTTGGTGTCACCGTCGCCTTCAGTGTCAGAGTTTCCTTTGGAGCCAGGGTTGCTGTCGTTTTATTTAAAGTAACTTTCGTTACCTTTACAACCGGATTCTTAACCGTTATCTTACAGGTTGCTTTGACGTTGCTCCCATCCTTTGCTGTACAGGTGATGATTGCAGTACCGGCTGATTTAGCTGTGACCAGTCCATTTTCACTGACCATCGCTACATTCTTATTCGAGGTACTCCAGGTTACCACTTTATTCGTTGCATTTGTCGGTGTCACTGTCGCTGTCAACTGCAGGGTCTTGCCCTTTACCAGTCCTGCGGTTGTCTTGTTCAGTGAGATCGTGCTGACTTTTATCTCCGTAGGTGTCTGTACCTTGGCCTTCACCGTCACATTACAGATTCCGACCACACTGTTGTCCGACACAGATTTACATGTAATCACAGCACTTCCGGCAGTCTTTGCGGTTATCTTACCATTACTGTCCACACTTGCAACCGCATCCGAAGAAGACGTCCAGGTTACTGCCTGATTCGTTGCATCTGATGGATATATGGTCTTTGTCAGTGTCAGCGTATCTCCTACAGTTAATTCAGCACTGGTCTGACTTAATTGAATACCTGATACCGGCACCGTAACTGTTATCTTACAGGTTGCTTTGACACCGCTGCCATCCTGTGCTGTACAGGTGATGGTTGCATCACCTCCGCCTACTGCTGTCACCAGTCCATTTTCACTGACCGTTGCCACATTTTTATTCGAGGTGCTCCATGCCACCGCCTGATTCGTTGCATTTGCCGGAGCTACCGTTGCTGTCAGCTGCAAGGTCTTGCCCTTTGTCACGCTTGCGGTTGTCTTGTTCAAGGTGATCTTATTTACCTTTATCTCCGAAGGTGTCTGTACCTTGGCCTTCACCGTCACATTACAGATTCCGACCACACTGTTATCTGACACGGATTTACATGTAATCACAGCACTTCCGGCAGTCTTTGCAGTTATCTTACCATTACTGTCCACACTTGCAACCGCATCCGAAGAAGACGTCCAGGTTACTGCCTGATTCGTTGCATCTGATGGATAAATGGTCTTTGTCAGTGTCAGCGTATCTCCTACCGTCAATGCAGCACTGGTCTGACTTAATTGAATACCCGCTACCGGCACCGTAACAGTCACCTTACAGGTTGCTTTGACGTTGCTTCCATCCTTTGCTGTACAAGTGATGGTTGCATCACCTCCGCCTACTGCTGTCACCAGTCCGTTTTCACTGACTGTCGCCACATTCTTATCCGAGGTCTTCCATGTCACCGTCTTATTCGTTGCATTTGCCGGAGCTACCGTTGCTGTCAATTTCTGTGTCTGACCCTTCGTCAGAGTAAGACCGGTTGATGCGCTTAATGTAATCCTGCTGACCTTCACATCCGCCGGTGTGGTCGTATCCCGCTTATCCGTATATGCCTTAATTCTACAGTTATAACCACTTGCCGAAACATCCTGCCAGTAACTTCCACTAGAACTTATAAAGCTCTGACCGGTCTTTGCACTGGATACGCCGGTCAGCCAGTTCCAGGAAAACGATACATCTATCGGAACTTTCGGTGTTCCGCTGGACGTTGTCTGATAGACCACAACCGAATAGGTATCACCCGCATTCAGATCAACCGGAGTATCTAAGACAACGGTATGAAATCCTGCATATGGTTCAGTTGCTGTCTGAGTACTGACCAACGTTCCACTGACCGGATTTCCGGTACAGTTCTTATAAATCTTAATCGTGCAGGTATATTGGACATCCTCTGTATAAAATCCAACTGCTTTTAATGTTTCAGCAGAATTTGCCGTATAAACATTTGCTGCATTTGCGACAGAATAAGTTGACAGCCCCACTCCACCATCGTACTGATAGTTGTAGTCATAATTATCGCCCGTACCATAATCATAGAAATATGCATTTCCATTCAGATTCGGCGAATCCTCATAGGAAATATAAAACAAACCATCTTTACTCCAGTTTGATCCCCAACTATTTTTACATAACCATGCACCGTTTGATGACGGCTTATAAGTACCGAAATTGTCCTTGCTATAGTTATCATCCCAGCCCACAATGGTTATCGCATGATTGGTCGAAGTTCCCGTCGGCTTATACTCTGCCAGTGGTTCCGAACGATTCCACTGACTAGAGGAATTAAAATATGCCGAATCGTGATAATATGATGCTGCACAGGCTCCATATTCCATAATCAGCTGCTTTACAATGTCCCGGTCCTTCATAGACACCCAATATGCATTCTCCAGATGATACGCATCCTTACCATAAGCCAGTGCATCATCTAAGGTCTTCGTTCTGTCATTATATACCGTGCTGTACGGTGCATCCGCTTCCTGTGTTACGCCCTGCCAGGTCGCCAGACGGTAAGTTGCCAGCTGCTGATTACCGCCTCTGTCCAGATAATCCTCGGCACTGCTGTCCGTTACAACGGTCACACTGTCTCCTGCCGTTCCACCAAGCGGATCTTCTACCGTATGATAGAAGAAATATGCCAGCTGCCATTCAGACAGATCGATCGTACTATCTGCCAGTCCTTTTTTCCAAAGATCTGCCTCTGCAGAAGCCATAGCTGCATGTGCCCAGCAGGTTCCGTATGGGTTCTGATTTTTAATCGAAGTAATGTATGGTGATATGTAAGACGATGTATGCACACCTCGATCTGCTCCCGGTTCCAGCTCCTGCAGACTGGAGATCTTGATCTCCTCTTCCCCATGATAGCTCAGAACCAGATTGGCATCCTCTGTTTCATTTTCATCTGCAGACGCTGCGATTGTCTCCGTACCAATCTCGACTACTGTATCACCTATTATGTCTATGCCACCCACTTCTGCATAAACCGTTGATGATCCTAATATTAAAACACCTGCCAGAAATCCGGCAAAAATTCGTCTCTTCATGTAACCCTCTCCTTCTTTTCCGTTCGTTTCATATATTTTCAGATTATCATGTTTTCGGGCTTCTGCATATATAAAACAGTATGTCAAAAAACCGGATATGTTTCCATACCCGGTTTCCTTAAACATTGCTTTTCAGTTGTAACTATTTCAAGCTCTTACGCCTCATCAATTGCTTTACCGATATCATGACGCATATATTTGTTTTCAAAATTCACCCATTCAGTCGCCTTATATGCATTCGCACGAGCCTCTTTCAGATTCGATCCCTTGGCTGTGATTCCAATCACCCGTCCGCCGTTTGTTACAATCTTACCATTCTTAAACGCGGTACCTGCATGGAATGCATAATAACCCGGATGATCCTTGAAATTCTCCAGCCCGGTGATTTCAAATCCCTTCTCATAAGAGACCGGATATCCGTCAGATGCCAGAACCACACATACCGCTGCATTGTCCTCAAACTGCAGGTCAATCCGATCTAAAGTTCCGTCAATGCATGCCTCCATAACATCAATAATATCATTCTTCATTCTCGGAAGAACGACCTGTGCCTCCGGATCGCCGAACCGTGCATTATACTCCAGCACCTTGGTTCCCTTCGGGGTGATCATCAGTCCGCAGAACAGGATGCCGACAAAGTCTCTTCCTTCCGCCTTCATGGCTGCCATTGTCTTCTCATACACTTCCTTCTGGCAGAACTCGTCAATCTCTTTGGTATAGAACGGACTTGGCGAGAAGGTACCCATACCGCCGGTATTCAGCCCCTGATCTCCATCCTTCGCACGCTTATGATCCTGTGCCGAAGTCATAGTCTTAATATGCGTACCATCACAATATGCCAGCACGGAAACCTCCCGTCCGGTCATAAACTCTTCAATTACCATACGGTTTCCGGCACTGCCGAACTGCTTATCCAGCATGATCGTCTTCACACCTGCCTTGGCTTCTTCCAGATCCTTGCAGATCAGAACACCTTTCCCCAAAGCCAGTCCGTCTGCCTTTAATACGATTGGAAAATCAGCCTCTGTCTCCAGATAATGAATGGCTGCATCCGCATCCTCAAATGTCTCATATGCCGCTGTCGGAATATTATATTTCTTCATCAGATCCTTGGAAAATGCCTTGGAGCCTTCAATGATTGCAGCATTCTTTCTCGGTCCGAATACCCGCAGTCCGGCCTTTTCAAACTCATCGACAATACCACCAACCAACGGATCATCCATTCCGATGATGGTAAGATCAATCCGGTTCTCCTTTGCAAAAGCCACCAGCTTATCAAATTCCATTGCCTTAATGTCTACACATTCCGCCAGCTCTGCAATACCGGCATTCCCCGGTGCACAGTAAATCTTATCTACCCGTTTGCTCTCGCTTACCTTCTGTGCAATTGCATGTTCTCTTCCGCCACTGCCTACGATCAAAACCTTCATGCTGTTCCTCCTTGATTCTATCTTCCGGCTTTCTGCCGTCTGTTTTTATCCCTATCTGATCCTTGTTCTGCCGTCTGTCACTTCTACTCTGCCGTTTGCGATCAGATCGATCGCTTGTGGCAGAAGCTTCCACTCTGCCTGTTCCATAACTCTCCGTTGTAAAATCTCCGGTGTATCACCGTCCTGCACCTCTACTGCCTTCTGCAGAATGATCGGACCGGTATCCGTTCCTTTATCAACAAAATGTACTGTCGCACCAACTACCTTCACGCCACGTGCCAGAGCTGCCTCATGCACCTTCAGTCCATAATAACCGGTTCCGCAAAATGCCGGGATCAGAGACGGATGGATATTGATGATCCGATTCTCATATTTCTCTATCATTTCCGGCGGGATCACCACCAGGAACCCTGCCAGCACGATCAAGTCAACCTGATAGGAATCAACCGCCCCGATCAGTGCCTGATTAAACTCCGCACGCGTTTCATAGTTCTTCGGAGATATGCATTCTGCCGGAATCCCTGCCTTTGTGGCACGTTCCAGTGCCTTTACGCCCGGATTATTGCTGATCACTACCGCCAGCTCTGTATTTGTAATGGTTCCGTCTGCTACCCGGTCAATAATCGCCTGCAGATTCGTTCCGCCACCGGATACCAGCACTGCAACTCTTAACATAAGGTAACTCCTTTTTCTCCTGCTTCAACCTGTCCAACTACATATGCAGCATCACCGGTTGCCTTCAATGCTTCCAGTGTCTTATCTACATCTGCCGGGTCGATTGCAAGCATCATTCCGATACCCATATTGTAGGTATTGTACATCATCTGTTCCTCAATATTTCCGGTCTTCTGTAACAGTCCGAAGATCGGAGGAATCGGATAAGAATCCTTCTTTACAACCGCACGGACACCATCCGGCAGCATTCTCGGAATATTCTCATAGAAACCGCCGCCTGTAATATGGCTGCAGCCCTTGATCTTAACACCTGCCTGACGTACGCTTCGCAACGCCTTTACATAGATTCTGGTAGGCTCGATCAAAGCCTCTCCCAGTGTCTTGCCAAGCTCGTCATAATATGTATTTAAAGACTTTTCTGTCATATCAAATACTTTCCGCACCAGTGAGAAACCATTGCTGTGAACACCGCTGGATGCGATACCGATCAATGTATCTCCCGGCTTTATATCAGCACCTGTGATCAGATCCTTCTTATCTACGACACCAACCGCAAATCCTGCCAGATCATACTCATCCTCTTCCATCAGACCCGGATGCTCTGCAGTCTCACCACCGATCAATGCACAATCAGACTGTACACAGCCCTCTGCAACACCCTGTACGATCGTTGCGATCTTCTCCGGATAATTCTTACCACAGGCAATATAATCCAGGAAAAACAACGGTTCGCCACCGGCACATGCCACATCATTTACGCACATGGCAACTGCATCGATTCCGATCGTATCATGCTTATCCATTACAAAAGCCAGCTTCACCTTTGTACCGCAGCCGTCGGTTCCGGATAACAATACCGGCTCTTCCATATCCTTAATCTTAGCCAGTGAAAATGCACCTGAAAATCCTCCGATATTTGTCAGTACCTCCGGACGCATCGTCTTCTTAATGTGCTTCTTCATTAATTCTACGGACTGATAACCTGCTTCAATATCCACTCCGGCATTCTTGTAATCCATGCTTCGTTCCTCCTGTGATCTTACTCTTCTCTTGTTCTCTCCGTGCCTTTCCGGCAACTTTTAACCGGTCGCACTACCAATATATTATAGAGTACGTATACATATTTTTCAAGTAAGTTTCATTTCGCTTTTTGTTTTCTTTATTGCACCCTCTTTTTATGCAGTGTTAACAAATTATTCATATTTTTTTGTCATTTTTTCATTTACTTTTTATAGAATTATGATAAACTAAGAATAGTTACTGTTTGGGGAGGTATCTTTATGTCAAAAAAGCGATTGACCATTGGGCTTTTCATCTGTCATCTGGACAATGATTATGCATACGACATATGCAAGGGTGTAGATTATGCTGCCAAAGAGCTGGATATTAACCTGGTGATTTTTCCGGGAATGTATATCAATGCAGCCTACAATGATCCGGCGAATGCCAAGTACGATTACCAGTATAACTCCATCTTTTACTATGCAAAACCGGAATCTATCGATGCTCTGATCATTTCAATCGGCACGATCGGTACATTTTTAAATGATGCGGATTCTCTAGAATTTCTGAACCGTTTTAAGGACATTCCGGTTCTGACACTGGAAGCAGAGTTTCCGGGCTTTTCGTCTCTTGTCATTGACAGTGCAAAAGGATTACGTGAGGTTATCCATCATCTGATCTATGACCACAATAAAAAACATATCGGCTTTATCAGCGGCCGTCAGGGCAATGCCGATGCACAGGAACGTCTGGATATTTATCGCTCTACTCTGAAGGAATCCGGAATTCCGGTTGATGAGACACTGATTGCATATGGCAATTTCTCTGAATATTGCGAAGATCTGGTGGAGGATCTGCTGGATACACACCCGGAAATCGATGCCTTATGCTTCGCTAATGACCAGATGGCATTAGGCGGCTATAATGTATTAAAGCGCAGGGGTATCGAAATCGGAAAAGATATTGCCGTTACCGGATTTGATGATGTTCCTCTGGCACTGGCACTTTCGCCGGCACTTACGACCGTCCGTGCGAATGCCTGTGAATTAGGCTATCGTTCTGTCTATCAGGTATGTGAATTGATCAAGACACATGAGATCACTTCCAGACGCTTCGATTCCTCCATGATCGTCCGCGATTCATGTGGTTGTGCAGAAGTATCGTCCTCGCCTGCATCCGGTGCATCCGATTCAATACCTCAAACCAAGCAGGATATCCTAAACTCAATTATTGATTCTGTCTTTGTAAATGACAAGGATACCTTTATATATAAACGTATTTCTGTACTGATCACGGATTTTCTATCCAAGTTACTGGATATTACCCTTGATCCGGCACAGCATTCTTTCCCGCAGGAGCCGTTTAAAGACATCCTGCTAAACTACTGTAATTCCGATATGCCGCTCTACTATTCCGTGCCGCAGCTGAGCTACTGTATGCGCAATATTGAGAAGCTGATCCTGCCTCTCCTTTCGGATCTGGACAAGAAGATTTCCTTCTTCAATCTGACATCCGCACTCTCCAGCCTGCTTCTGAATGCAGAGGACGGCTTCCGTTACAATGAGAACCGGGATTATAAGTTAAATAACTGGACCTCCAGTTATATTATCCGCGATACAATTATCAATAGCACGAATACGGAGCTGATCTATCAGCAGATTGCAGATAAGTTCGAAAAACTGAATCTGCTCAGCTCTTACATCTTCACTGCGCCAAGCGAGGAGATTCATCTGAATCCGGACGGCAGCTGGCATATACCGGACGCTCTTCAGCTACAAGTATATAACAAGGATCATGTCAGTGTCCCACTTACAAAGTCTGCTTACATGGTAGATGTCAAAGACCTGTTTAACAATCCGTATATTCCGCAGAACCGCCGGTACACCATGGTATTGACTCCTATCTTTACCAGTGACGAGCACCACGGTGTCTTCCTGTGCGAGCTGGATATTTCCAACTTCCACCATATTTACTCTATCAGCCTTCAGCTCGGGACCACATTAAAGTTCCTGAAGATGAACGAGACACAGCAACAGACTAACCAGCAGCTGGAATATACACTTTCCGTGCTTCATGAGAAGAACCGGCAGTTGAGCAAGATTTCAACCATCGACGAACTGACCGGACTAAAGAACCGGCGCGGCTTCCTGGCAGAAACGCAGGCTGTTATCTCTTCTTCCATCAATGAGGGTCAACGGGCAATTCTGTTATTTGCCGATATGGATAATCTGAAGATTGTAAATGATACCTTTGGTCATGAGGATGGAGACTTTGCATTGCGTACAATAGCGACCGCATTAAAAAGCAGCTTAAGAAACGGTGATATCATAGGCCGGATCGGCGGCGATGAATTCGTGGCTTTTGCACTGTTAAACTGCCAGCAATCCGCTGACCTGATCGCCAACCGTATTCATAAACGTCTGGCGGATATTAATGCCAACAGCGATAAGCCATATTATGTTGAAGCCAGCATTGGCATTGTCGATTTTATCTGTCATACAGATCTGGATATTCAGACTCTGATCAAGCAGGCCGATGATGCATTATATGAGAACAAGTCACACAAACGTGCTTCCGTTCTGAAAGAAGATTTTCAATAAGTTTTTAATAAAGAATCCTTTAAAACCAGCAGGAGCTGATGGATCATATGATTCCATTCAGCTCCTGATATAAGCTTCTCGCATAACTGTCTGTCATTCCGCAAACAGAATCTGTCACCAGCAGAATTCTCAGATACAGCTTTTCTTCTTCACTTTTCCCTCGCGATTCCGTATAATAGCGTTCCACATAGTTCTCAGACACCAGTGTAATGACCTTCTCATCAATCGTACCCAGTTCTTTTTCCGTGTCAAAATAAATAGCTGCCCGTACAAACTTATCCAGCAGAAACTCCAGCATATGTCCGGCGGCAATCTCCAGCTTATAGATCGGCTCTGACACAAATGCATTCCGATATGCAATGTCACCCATTGCTTTCATCAGACCTTCTGCATAGGTACCATGAAAGAGGTCATACGGATAATTCCCCTCAATGATTGCCTCATAATTTTGAATAAATCCATAGGTCGCGCATTTGATCAGATAATTCTGCACATTCAGTGCCCAGTTCTGTACCGCATAAAACTCCGGATTGCCATACTCCCGTTCCAATGCTTTCTGATACTGGTACTGCAATTCCTCCAGCGGATTAAAATAATTCATTACCCACGGTGCACACTGCCGGTTCAGCCTTCGCAGCTCCCGTTCCAGCATACCATAGGTAATGCAGCCTTTCTTCACCGCATCCTCAATATCTGCCGTCTTATATGCAATATCGTCGGCCGCTTCCAGAATAAAGGTCATTGGATTCCGACAGCCATGTGTTCCTGTCATTTCCTGAATATCCCGGTAAATCTCCCGCTCCGCATAGAAATATCCCATCTTTTTGTTCTTAATATCCCCCGACTTAGGGTCTGATTCCAGGGATGACACCGGGTATTTCAGAATCGTACTCATTAATGCATAGGTCAGGTTCATGCCGTATTCGTCCAGAGAAAAATGCAGCTTACTGATCAGCCGAAGTGCCTGCGCATTACCCTCAAACTGATAAAAATCCTGCTTCATCTGTTCCGTCAGCATATCCTCTACCCGCCGGTCAAAAAACATCAGCTCCGGCAGACGTTCCCGGAACCACTGCCGGATCGCAGTCTCTCCAAAATGTCCGAATGGCGGATTCCCGATATCATGTATCAATCCGGCGCACTGCAGGACATTGCACATTTCCTCTGCCATCCGCCAGTTAAAGCCCGGCTCCTTCCCCGCAGCGATCAGATTCTTTCCGATATTCTGTCCGAGTGAACGCGCAAAGGATGACACCTCCAGGGAATGCGTCAGTCTGGTCCGGATAAAATCACTCTTATCCAGCGGAAATACCTGCGTCTTATCCTGCAGTCTCCGGAACGAAGCACTACCGATGATTTTCTGATAATCCTTCTCATATTCGGTTCGCAGATCTCTTCCTCCATTCACAGAGACCGGATAATTTTTTCTCCGTTTTGAACAGAGCAACTGATTCCATTCCATTGTCATTCTCCTCGTTTACACAATTCTCATGCAATCAGTATATCAAATGTAACAGGTATATTCAAACCGAAAATGCATATAATACATTCATGATTGAATATAGAAATGAGGCTTATATTATGAAACAGACTTTTCCCTATCCGGCAGAACCGCTCCCATATGCGTATGACTGCCTATGCCCGGTGCTTTCTCCGGAAACACTGGAATTCCATCATGACAAGCATTACAAGACCTATGTTGATAATCTCAACAGTACTCTGGCCGATTTTCCCAAGCTTCAGACTGCATCTTTGGAGGAACTGTTGATCCATCCGGAGGATATCCCGGAAAGCATCCGCACATCCATCCAGAATAACGGCGGCGGTGTGTATAACCATGAGCTTTACTTTCACTGTATGCAGGGCTGTGGTTTCCGGATGCCGGAAGGCACCCTGGCAACCGCTATCCAGCGGGATTTCGATTCTCTGGATAACTTCCAGCGGATACTTACCAATGCAGCGGTCCGTCAGTTCGGTTCCGGCTATGCCTGGCTCGTAGTGGAAAACGAGAAACTATCCGTTGTCAGTACTGACAATCAAAATACTCCCATAACCGAGACACAGAAACCAATCCTGTGTATCGATGTATGGGAGCACGCATATTATCTGCAGTATCAGAACCGCAGAGCCGATTATGTTTCCAACTGGTTCGGCCTGATCAACTGGCCGTATGTTCAGTCTTTACTGGAAGGACAATAACTCAGATACTTCCTTCCTCTTCGGTGCCTCCGGCTCAAACACCGGGTATCCGATTGCTATCAGGGCGGCTACCTGCTGTCCTTCCGGCACATCAATCACTTCTGCAATCTTCGTTTCGTCAAAGATGCCCATGATAACAGAACCCACTCCCTGTTCATGTGCTGCCAGGCAGAAAGTCTGCGTTGCGATTCCGGCATCAAACATCTCCCAGCGATCCTCTTTGGAGGTAGTATAAGAGCCATCCTTCTCATAACCGGAACGGTTCTTTACCATAGTTACCACTACCAGATCTGCACAGTTCCGGATTGTTTTGGTGTTATACTCGAATCCAAGTACACAGTCTGTTGCGATTTTTTCAATCTTCTCCCTGTCCTCCACCACAATATATCTGGTAATCTGTGTGTTCTTCCAGGATGGTGCATATGCAGCAGCACCTACGATTGTTTCCAATACCTCATGTGGCACTGCCTCTTCTTTAAACTTTCTGCAGCTTCTCCGTGTCTTAATGCATTCCATTGCTTCCATTGTTCATTTCTCCTTTCGTATTATGGATTGTATATTGTATTATCTCGTTACAGGCTGCCTGCTTTCCATGCCTGCAGCACCTTCTCCAGATCCTCCCTGGTCTCCATCTCATTGACCACACCGCGGATCCGGGTAGAATTCGGATATCCGGTCGTGTACCAGGATACGTGCTTCCGCATCTCGTGTACACCGGTGTATTCTCCTTTGAACTCTATCATCATATCCAGATGAAGCAGAATCATATCCACCACCTCTGCTACGGATGGCTTTCCGGGGGTTTCTCCTGTCCGGAGTGCCTCCTTGATCTGTGAAAATATCCACGGATTACCTTTGGCACCTCTGCCGATCATAAATGCATCACAGTTCGTTTCTTCCTTCATCCGCAAGGCATCCTCCGCCGTCAGGATATCGCCGTTCCCGATTACCGGAATAGATACTGCCTCTTTCACCTGCCGGATAATGTCCCAGTCGGCTTTGCCTGCATAATACTGTGTCCGTGTTCTGCCATGAACTGCGACTGCCGCCGCTCCGTTTCTCTCTACAACCTGTGCAACCTCTACGGCATTTACATGTTCATCATCAATGCCCTTGCGCATTTTTACCGTCACCGGAATGGATACCGATTCCGAGATTGCCGCTACGATCTCACCTGCCAGGGATGGATTCTTCATAAGTGCGGAACCTTCTCCGTTATTAAACACCTTCGGCACCGGACATCCCATATTTACATCTATAAAATCAAATCCAATCGCCTCGATCTGCTTCGCCATATCTCCCAGCAGCCGCGGTTCTGACCCAAACAACTGCAATCCGATCGGCTGTTCCCGCTTATCCAATGCAAGCAGCGGAATCGTATTCCGATTCTTATAATACATTGCTTTCGCACTTACCATCTCTGTGTAAAGAATATCGCAGCCCTGCTCTTTACAGAGCAGCCGGAAGGGCAGATCTGTCACACCCGCCATCGGTGCCAGTATCAGTTTATCCTGTATGTCAATGTTTCCGATTCTTGCACTCATACCTAGTGTTCCTGCTTCTCATAGATCAGCTTCAGACCCTTCAGTGTCAGATCAGGATCATAGATATCGATCACCTTTGTCTCCTGGGAAATAATTTTTCCAAGTCCACCGGTAGCTACAACCTTTATATGATCCAGCTTCGCTTCCTGTTTGATCTTATGTACAATGTACTCTGTCTGACCGATACCTCCATAGATCAATCCTGCCTGCATACTGGTAACTGTATTCTTCGCCAGAATGCTCTCCGGCTTACGGATCTCTATCTCCGGCAGCTTTGCCGCATTATTCCAAAGTGTATTGGCCGAGATCCGGATGCCCGGCGAAATCACACCTGCAACCAGACTGCCATCCTCGGTCACCAGATCATGGGTGGTTGCCGTTCCGAAATCTATTACGATCACCGGTCCGCCATACAACTCGTATGCTGCGACCGCATCTACAATTCTGTCTGCGCCCAACTCCCGCGGATTCTCCGTTGCCAGCTTAATCCCTGTACGGATTCCCGGTCCGACAATAATCGGTTTTACATGAAAATATTTTAAAATACCACTTGTAAGCGAATGCATCACATCCGGCACTACGGATGCTACAATTACTGCATGAATCGACTTTACCGAAAGATTTCTTGCATTCAACAGATCCATAAAGAAGATTCCATATTCATCTGATGTCCGCGGAATCTTGGTCGTCATTCGGAAGGTTCCCTTTATTTCATCACCATCAAACAAACCTATAGTAATATTTGAATTTCCAACGTCAATTGTCACTAACATAATATGCCTCTCCTTAATCAGATTTCATAATCCACACAGCACCGGCTGGTTTTTACCTTTGCAATTTCTCCGGCAACTGCAACATGTGCTGGATGAACTGCATATTTCTCACAATCCTCCATGGAGTCAAAATCTGCAAGCAAGATCAGCTGTGCATTGTCCCTTGGTGCCTGCTCTGCATTGACACCTACCTCCATCTTCCTCAGAAACGGAATCTTTGCCGGAAGCTCCAGCAATTTATCCCCTAATCGTCTGGCTTCCTGCGTTGGTGTCAGATCTCCGTTTTCGCGGATGCCAAACATTACCACATGTCTTATCATCTCCAATTCCTCCTACTCTTCTATGTCTATTTTCTCGCCTAAAAAGAATACCTTATAATATGTCTCCAATGCCTCCAACAGTTCTCTCCGGCGTTCCCGGATCTGCTTAATCTTCAATGCACTGCCGATATCATCATATAACAAGTCACCTTCATTGGCCGCTGTAATAAAGTTCAGATTTCCCTTTGAATCATACTCCAGTGTCAGAATACCACCGATTTCTTCCGTAAAAGTTACGCACATGATCTGCAGCTCCCGTTGGATTCCATCCGGAAGATTTTCAAAATCCTCATTCAGATAATATTTCTCCTCGTATTTGGATGATACACATAAAATCACATTGCCCTGATGCATAAATCTGCCTCCCGTATCTTCTATTCCTCCGCCCAGAAATCTACCGGATCCCGCCAGTCACAATACCAGCCGTTTTTCCCCAGTGAATATCGGAACATATACTTTGCATAAATCTCATCTTCCGGAATAAATGTCTGATTCCAGTATCTGGAATCTGCTGAATTCTCCCGGTTATCACCCAGTAGAAAATAACTGTCTGACGGAACGATCCAGTCATCCTCGCCATCCCGCAGCTCTCTGGTCGTCCCTTGCACATAATCATCCCGTACCCGACGGTCATTCACATAAACACCATCTGTACGCAGTTCTACATGGTCTCCCGGGCAGCCGATCACCCGCTTGACCATAAACTCGTTATATTCCGCGCTCCAGAATATCACAATCTCTCCATAGTCCGGCCGGTCAAACCAGTATGCCATCCGGTTACCGACAATCCGGTCTCCGGTCATGATCGTTGTCTCCATGGAACCGGACGGTACCTCCGCATGGAAGAACATCACCTGTGTCAGAATCAGTGCGATCAGAATGCCATATAGTATCGGAAGTATAAATGAATTTACAAATGACTTTATCTTCCTGGTCGGTTTCTCCGCTTCTTCTTTCAGGCTCTTCCGAAGCTCTGCCTGCCGTTCCGCTTCAAACTTCCGTTCAACCTGCGTCTGCGCTTCATGCAACAGATCTTCTGTCCGTTCCTTCTGATTTTCCGATAGCTCTACATCCTGCAGTTCATTTTCTAATGAATTATTACTTTTTTCCTTCACAATCTTTTCCTATCGTTTCTATCTCAATCTATATATCATGCCGCCTGCCGGCTACACGTTGTTTTCGCATTATGCCGGTATGTGCAGGCATACACTTTATTATATCACAGAATCCTGAATATGACCATAAGATAGCTTTTTTCTTCCGAAAACGGCCATAGCATATATGCACAGTCCGCAATCTGCAGTTCCTGCTTTTCATAGGCTTTTCCCAGTTCCTGTTCCAGCTGGTATGCCCCTTCTACCCTTGACAGCCGCATCCGGTGCAGGCCGGCACTTCCCTGTTCGCTCAGCCGTTCTATTGCTTCTTCTCTGAGTGCAGCATCCTCCCGAAGGAATGTCGTATACTCATACCCCAGATATATTATGCCGCCATATTGTTTCATAGCTTCCAGAGATTCTTCTGCAAAGCTCCGGTTTAACTGCTCTGCGATCCTCTGAACCTGATGCCGTACCGATAACGGATAGTGTTCTTTCTGCAGGGTAAGTATCAGCGGCATATACACCTGACTGTGAAAGCCCATGCAAATAATCCGGTCAAACTTTTTGTCCTCATATGATTCCAATATTTCCTGCAGTTCCCGGAATCCCGGATTTTCTCGAACCCGGAGGTCATAAGCCTCTTTCCATTTCTCCAGTTCACTGCTTCCTTCTTCACATGCCTTCTGAAATGCTGCTATCTGTGCTTCCGTTAATCCTGCTACATCCATGCAGATGGTATGCACATTCTCCTTTTTCTTCACCTTAGACACGGCTTTCTCCAGTGTCTCCGGATTGCAATCCAGCAAAAACACCTGTCGGTCTTCTTCTAATAATCGTTCCAGATCCAGATCATCACAGGCACCTGCTCCTATAACTAATACTTTTTCGCCCTGCTTTGCATCTTTGACCACATACTCTGTCAGATCATTTCGATAAGCCTTCCACCGCTTCTCTGCTCCATCTATTCTCGGATTTCCACTCATCTTATGCCTCTTATTTCTCTATTCTGTATCTATTCTATCGGCATATCACTCAGATCCTGACTGAGCTGAAGCCATAATTTACAATATGCTGCAATCGGCGCAATGCCCTCCGGTATCTTCACTCCGCAGTCTCTGTATGCCTGTTTGGTTTCATAACCATCCTGCATCTGCTCAATCCCGAGTAGATATACCGGAATGTCCTTCTCTGCCATTGCCCGGACAAAGTTCCGAAATGCACTATCTACCCGCATCGTTCCCGCATGGTAACTCTGTATCAGAATTGCACGGATGCCCTGTACCTGTTCCGGCGCCGGATACACGATTCCGGGTGCATTATGCAGCCAAAGGATCCCGGATTCTTTTTTCAGTATATGATAATCATAGGCATGGTTCGTCTGTATCTGCAGATTGTCTTTCGCCTTCAAATCGGTCATATATGTAAGCGCCCCCGCTATCCAGACTCCATCCCGATCATACCGGCCAACATATTTTTCATAAACACTGTGCAGATCATCCTCAAACACCGCATGTTCCATCAGTCGGTCACCCCGATGAATATACGTATTGCCATCCGCATTCCGATAAACAACGCCTACGCCACAATACCCATCTAATATCCGTTGCACCGCATAGCGGAAATTATCCGGTCCGTTCGCCCGTGCATCCTCCAACGGATAATTACTGGATACCAGCAGGATTGGAACCGGCTGATTTCCATATATATATTCCAGCATGGCCGCAGTGTATTGCAGTGTATCCGTTCCATGACAGACAATAATCCCGCCATATTCTGCAGCTTCTATGCAAGCTCCGACTTCATCCAGCAGCTTTACCAGATACTCAGCCTCCAGATTTTCACTCAATATCTGATATGGCATCCGGCTGTTTATTTCTACTTTTTCTGCCAGAGCCGGATATTTCATCTGAAATAAGCGCAGCACTTCATACGGTGCCTCTGTATCCGGAGAAATCCAGCCATCCTGTTTTACCTTGCTGCCTATTGTTCCGCCGGTTGCGATCATTGCTATTCTCATACTGAATCCCTTCATTTCTTATTGAAATTAGTATCAAGGTATCAAACCTTTTTCTATCTGTCAATTCCTTATATGATTGTTTTTGAGAAAAAAATTCATCCTTTATTGACAAGGTATAATTCCCCCTCTATAATTAAAATAATATTATCATATAAAGGGGGATATTTTATGGGATTTCAATTAGCAGATGACAATGATCCATCGTCATCTTCGAAGCGTAACTCACCGACCGGTTCTTCCGCCGCAGATGATTTCTCGCTGGATACCGATACCGGCAAGTCAAAACAGGATGACTGGAATGAAGGCTTTGGTCCACAGGTCAATGATACTGTTTTTATAGCGAACCAGTATCAGGGTTCCAGACCTGCCGCCACATCTGTTTCATCAAAGTCGAGCGGACGTGCAACTAATTCTTTTCCACCATTCCTCATGCTGATCAGCGCCGCATTAAACATCCTGTGCATGGTTCTGATCGTGATGCAGATTAAAGGAACTGTCACAGATGCACAGTCATTAATGACAGTCGCTTCCTCTTATACTTTATTAGTCGTAGCTGCTGAAGTATGTCTGATCGCGGATGCCATTGTCATGTGTGTAAAAGGAAACGGATTTGGACTGATCATCTGGGCACTTTTCTTCCCTGTCATTTATTACTTTGTCCGCTGCAAACGCAATGGAGATTCTTCTCTGCTCGCAACCGTTATCATCCTGTTAATGCTGATCACCGGAGGAGTATATTTCTTCTCTGTTTCATCCGCAATATCCGGCTTCAATATAAGCGGGCCACAGGACGTCAGCACCGATCCTGCCTTAGCGGAACAAGTTAACCGTCTTCCTTCCCAGACTCTGAAATATGGCGGAAAGGAATACAGCTATCAGAGCATGATTGATGCCAATATTGTCAAGCCTGTTTACAGCCTGATTCCTGAAACGAAGGATGCCGGTAAGCGGCTGTCTATCTCCGGCACTTTAGCTACGGACAGCAGTCAGACTATCGAGATTCAGATCAACACGGGTTCCTTCAAGATCTTCCAGATTACGATCGGATCCACTACTTATACCACGGATACTGAAATCAATAATGCTTTAATACCATTATTGGCGAACACAAGTGCAAAATAAATCTTTTAATATAACAGCTATGGATAAGACCTGCAGGATGGAAACTGCGGGTCTTATTTTTATGCGAGAATCCAGCATATTCCCATAGCAATCCGTTCCTGTACATTGCTGAAATGTCCACCCTCCTGCCATTCGAATACTACCCGTTCTGCATTTTTATCCTGTTCTAATTGTTGATACTGCTTTTCGGTAATTTCTCCGATTCGTTTCATAAGCGGGTGCTTAGTCTTAGGTTCCCGTTTGCCTAGACTCAAATAGATTTTAGAGTTTCTCTGAAGAAATGACTGTTGCATATATATCTCCCATCCCGGATACCATAAAGAACCCGAGCAACAGACTGCCCCATCAAACACCGTACTCTGATACAATGTCCATAAAGAGAACAGTCCGGCCAGAGAATAGCCTGCAAGATATAATTGCTGATGATCCGGCAGTCTGGTATTGATCATTGGTATTATTTCCTTTTTTATCGCTTCCATCAACACCCTGCCCTCCCCGGCAAAGCACCTGTCTTTCATGCAATCATCCACCGGCCATGGTGTAAGCATCCGATCCCAGTCACTCACTGCCAACTCGCAAAAACTGAATTCTACCCCGGTAATCATTTTCACCCGTTCGTATAGATCAGCTGCCCGAAAATCCATCTCCCGATTGGAAATATACAGGATCACCGGAGCATGGTCTTCCGCTGATATAAAGTTTAACTTATTCTTCATTTCATTCATTGACTTCTCTTCCATCTCTAATGTATTCACATTTCCCTTATCATAGCAGGAAAGTCCTGTGGGCTTTCACCTACAGGACCCTTCTTTATGATTTTGTATTTATTTAAGGTCTTGACTATACAATACCCTGAGCTAACATAGCCTCTTCTGAGGTGTCCGCAGATTTGCAGGGGTTTTGAGGTCGGTTGTATATCACGTGCATAGAGTGATTGTCGGACAATTTCAACTAACAGCTATTTTACACCATTATGCTTTCAGAAGTCTTTGCGCCAAATTGTTGATACTGCCACGCAACTATTCTTCCTGCAACATAATATCCTTCATATTAAAAATTTTCACATTTTTTCCTGCTTTTGAATATCTATAACGCAAAAACCATTCAAATGATTGTTCATGAGTTGATATGAATATCTGTCTATCGCCAAATCCATAACGAAGAATATCTACTAGCCCTACCATATTTACATCATCAATCGTTTGCACTGGATCATCTATGAGTAAAATTGAACATGCTTTATGAGCACCATACGCTTGGTTCATACAAAGCAAAAAAGATAGCGCTACTGCCGATAGCTGTCCTGAACTCATGCTATATAAAATATCTTGATTATCTTGAGGTGAATTAACAAACTGAATATCTTCAACATCTTCACTTGTATGAATGTAAATACTCTTATTCCAGCATTTTGAGCCAACAACAATAAAATTTCAAATTCTGTATATGTAAGTTCAATCTCATTTCCGTCACGAACCACAATCCGCTTAAACTTGTCAATACAAAGTCCTTCAAAATGAAGTTTTTCTTTACAGAAGTCATCATGTTTCAGAACTTCTATTTCTTCATTAACATATGACCAAAGACGATTGATAATATGCTCTTCTCCATCCTCAAATGATAGAATTAAAATCTTTCCAAACAATCACCCCATTTCACATCCTGTATAAGCCATTATTTTTATGCAAATTGTTTTGTCTTATAAGATACCAATCCCTTTACCAAACACCCTATGGCAAAACAAATATTTATTCCCAGTACAATATACCATATCTCATATATGTCATTTACAATTCCCGGCATGACAAGAAAAATCGGCATAGAATCTACTATAAGCCAAATGATTCCCCCGAAAAACATCCTTATCAATACAGGAAGTCCCCAACATGCAGCCGCAATAATTACTGCGCCAAAAGAGCTATTCTGATATGCAGAAACGCATAGTGTAATGGTGCATAACGATAAAAGCGCCTGAAAAGCTAATCCTAATAAAATGCCAAGATATTTCAAAAATAATACAGGTTGAAGCATATGTTGAGAAAGCACCATCCAGGATATATTTTCAAATCCCTTCAAACCATATATCATCCAGCATAAGACTAAATTGACTAACACAAACCACATAAAAATGAAAATAGTGAAT
>Ga0129310_1000931_pt1 | contig 29573 bp, 25 predicted proteins | sample Go1ome_2_FD_94433 | JGI IMG/M metagenome (GOLD analysis project Ga0129310, IMG submission 94433) | Western lowland gorrila individual fecal microbial communities from Wisconsin, USA - Go1022A metagenome | ecosystem: Host-associated > Mammals > Digestive system > Large intestine > Fecal | place... | reverse complement strand
GCCATGCTTCGTAATGGGCATGGTCACGCCGGCGATATCCACCTCCTGGAAGCTGTCCTTACCCAGTAAAGGTAAAGTAACATTGGCGGTGATCGCTACCATCGGTACGGAATCCATATACGCTGTCGCAATACCTGTTACCAGGTTGGTGGCACCTGGACCGCTGGTGGCCATGCAGACACCTACTTTTCCCGTAGCTCTTGCATAGCCGTCTGCTGCATGGGCTGCTCCCTGCTCATGGGAAGTCAGAATATGATTGATCTCCCCACTGTGCTTGTAAAGTGCATCATAGATATTAAGTATTGCCCCTCCGGGGTAGCCGAATACGGTGTCTACCCCCTGCTCTTTCAGGCATTCTACCAGAATTTCTGATCCTGTTAACTGCATCACAAAGTTCCTCCGGTTATTTTAATGATTGCTTAGTTCTTCTGTGAAGGTGCTTCCAGTACGGCTCCGCGGTTACCGCTGGTCACCAGTTCATGATATCTTGCCAGGTATCCTGTGGTGATCCTGGGCTCTCTGGGCTGCCATTTTGCTTTTCTGGCTGCCAGCTCTTCGTCGGATACCAGTACATCCAATTTGTTCTCCGGGATATTGATCCGGATGATGTCGCCTTCTTCTACCAGTGCGATGGGGCCGCCTACGGCAGCCTCCGGGGAGACATGTCCGATGGATGCGCCACGGGATGCTCCGGAGAAACGGCCGTCAGTGATCAGTGCCACACTGGAGCCCAGTCCCATGCCTGCAATGGCAGAGGTGGGATTCAGCATCTCACGCATGCCGGGGCCGCCCTTAGGTCCTTCGTAACGGATCACTACCACGTCACCTGCCACAATTTTGCCGGACTTAATGGCATCAATGGCATCCTCTTCACAGTCAAATACTCTGGCAGGTCCTTCGTGAACCAGCATCTCCGGTGCCACAGCGGATCTCTTGACCACGCCGCTGTCCGGTGCCAGATTGCCCTTCAGTACAGCAATACCGCCGGTCTGGGAATAGGGGTTCTCCACAGGACGGATAACTTCCGGATTCTTGTTGACACAATTCCTGATATTCTCTCCTACGGTCGTACCATTGGCGGTCAGGCAGTCGAGATTCAAAAGTCCCTTCTTGGACAGTTCATTCATTACCGCATAGACACCGCCTGCTTCGTTCAGGTCTTCCATATAAGTAGGGCCTGCCGGAGCCAGATGACACAGGTTCGGCGTCTTTGCAGAGATTTCGTTAGCGATCTCCAGGTTCAGTTCCACACCTGCTTCTCTAGCGATCGCAGGCAGATGCAGCATGGTATTGGTAGAGCATCCCAGGGCCATATCCACAGTCAGGGCATTCTGGAAAGCTTCCGGGGTCATGATGTCTCTGGGACGGATATTTTTCTCTACCAGTTCCATGATCTTCATGCCGGCATGTTTTGCCAGACGGATACGCTCGGAATATACGGCAGGAATGGTACCGTTGCCTCGAAGTCCCATACCGATCGCCTCGGTCAGACAGTTCATGGAGTTTGCGGTATACATACCGGAACAGGAACCGCAGGTAGGACATACCTTTTCCTCGAACTCTGCCAGTTCGTCCATGGTCATGGTACCTGCTGCCACACTTCCCACAGCCTCGAACATAGAGGATAAGCTTCTCTTCTGTCCGTGTACATGACCGGCCAGCATAGGACCACCGGACACGAAAATGGTAGGGATATTCACTCTGGCTGCTGCCATCAGCAGTCCGGGAACGTACTTATCACAGTTGGGGATACATACCAGACCGTCAAAGCCGTGAGCCATCGCCATACACTCCGTGCTGTCGGCGATCAGATCTCTGGTCACCAGGGAATATTTCATTCCCACATGGCCCATGGCAATACCGTCACATACGGCAATTGCGGGGAATACCACCGGCATTCCGCCTGCCATGGCAACACCCATTTTGACTGCTTCAGTGATCTTGTCCAGATTCATATGTCCGGGTACGATCTCATTGAAGGAGCTGACGATACCGATCATGGGACGTCTTCTCTCTTCCTCGGTAAATCCCAGAGCATTGAACAGACTTCTGTGGGGTGCCTGGGCAGTTCCTGTCTTTACGGAATCACTTCTCATATTGTTTATCTCTCTTTCTCTTTAACTATCTCTTTCAATATCTTTCTATGTGCTGCATATCGTTTCCGCTGCTTTTTATGGCTGAGTCATTCCTCAGATACGTTCCGCCAGCAGCGTTCCCATTTCAGTACAGCCGACCTGTGTGCAGCCTTCGGACATAATGTCGATGGTGCGGTAGCCGTCCTGTAATACCTTCTTTACTGCCGCCTCAATGGCATCTGCCTCTTCGTCCAGATCAAAGCTGTAACGAAGCATCATTGCCGCACTGAGCACGGTAGCGATAGGATTCGCAATATCTTTTCCGGCAATATCCGGTGCAGAACCGTGGCTGGGCTCATACAGGCCGAACTTTGTATCATTCAGGCTGGCACTGGCCAGCATTCCGATAGAACCGGTCACCATACTTGCCTCGTCGGAAAGAATATCTCCGAACATGTTCTCCGTCAAAATAACATCAAACTGTGCCGGATCCTTTACCAGCTGCATGGCACAGTTGTCTACCAGCATATGCTCCAGAGTGACATCCGGGTAATCCTTTGCCACTTCCTCTACGACTTTTCTCCACAGTCTGGAAGAATCCAGTACGTTGGCCTTGTCCACACTGGTAACCTTTTTCTTACGCTTTCTGGCGATATCAAAGCCCTTGATGGCGATACGCCGGATCTCGTTCTCATCATAGGTCAAGGTATCAATGGCTTTTCTCACACCGTTCTCTTCGATGGTCTTACGCTCGCCGAAGTACAGTCCGCCGGTCAGTTCTCTCATGATCAGCATATCAAATCCAGCCTTGCTGATCTCTTCCTTCAGAGGGCATGCCGCCGCCAGTTCATCATAAAGCACCGCAGGTCTTAAGTTGGCAAACAGGTTCAGCGCCTTGCGCAGTGCCAGAAGTCCTGCCTCGGGACGCTTCTCGGGAGGCAGCTTGTACCAGGGGGAAGTGGTGGTATTACCGCCGATGGATCCCATCAGCACCGCATCCGCTGCTTTCGCATCAGCGATTGCCTCCTCGGTAAGGGGCACGCCATGGACATCAATAGACGCTCCTCCCATCAGAATATCTTTATAGATCATTTTATGACCATATTTTTCTGCAACTTTGTCCAATACTTTTTTCGTCTCCCTGACGATCTCAGGTCCGATACCGTCTCCGGGGATACATGTGATATTCAATTCCATTGTACTATTTCCCTCATTTCCTGTGAGTTTTCCTGTATTTTCCGTCGGAAATACTTATTTCATAATAACTTATGGACATCGAAATTTCAATATTGAAAATTAACATAAATACAATTTTGAATATTAAAATAAATCAAGAAAAAGAGAGCAATACCATCCAGTGGCATTGCTCCCTTTTATATTCTTCTTAGTTCTCGCCGGGCTTCTCTACTTTGCTGATTGCAGACTTCTCCATAGGGATACGGCAGTTTTTATTGTTACCGAACTCTACGATAACAGTATCATCTGTAATATCGATTACAATACCATAGAAACCGGAAGTGGTCAGAACGCAGTCACCTGTCTCCAGGTTAGACAGCATTGCAGCTACTCTCTTCTGTTCCTTTTTCTGCGGTCTCATAAAGAAAAACCACATTGCACCGATCAACACTGCATATACAAGAAGCATAACGATCATGCTGGTCCCGGAACCTGCTGCAGCAGCCTCTGACTCAGTTAATAAAATACCCATTTATTCCTCCATTCCGGCGTGTTACGCCTGTAAAACATTATCATCAAGTAAGTATGATACACAAAAACCTCCTGTGGGGCAAGTCTTTTCTCGTAAAATTATATGAAATTCCTCTAAACTGCCACCAGCCCGAATCAATCCAGGGGTGTCGCCATGGAATCCAGTTTATGCTTTTTGTACGCCGCAAAATTTCCCGCATCCAGTGCATCCCGGATCTCAGTCATCATCGTATTATAGAAATACAGGTTGTGTAGTACACACAGACGCATTCCCAGCATTTCCTTTGCCTTTAACAGGTGACGGATATAGGCTCTGGAATATCTCTGGCAAGCAGGGCAGCCGCATCCCTCTTCGATGGGTCTGCTGTCCAATTCGTATTTTGCATTGAACAGATTGATCTTTCCATGGTTGGTATATAAATGTCCATGGCGTCCGTTTCTCGTAGGGTAGACGCAGTCGAAGAAATCAACGCCTCTCTCTACACCTTCAAGAATATTGGCAGGCGTACCTACACCCATAAGATAGGTGGGCTTGTCCACCGGCAGATACGGTACCACCTCATCCAGAATATGATACATCTCCTCGTGGGTCTCACCTACAGCAAGTCCGCCCACTGCATAACCGTCCAGATTCATCTCAGCGATCCGCTTGGCATGCTCGATACGGATATCTTCATAGATGGCACCCTGATTGATGCCGAACAATAACTGATGGGGATTCACCGTATCTTCCAGGCTGTTCAGCCGCTTCATTTCCGTCTGGCATCTCTGCAGCCACCTGGTGGTACGTTCCACGGAATTCTGCACATAAGTGCGGTCTGCCTTACTGGGGGCACACTCATCAAAGGCCATGGCAATGGTGGATCCTAAGTTGGACTGGATCTGCATACTCTCTTCCGGTCCCATAAAAATCTTGTGACCATCAATGTGGGAACGGAAGGTAACACCTTCTTCCTTGATCTTGCGCAGTCCTGCCAGAGAAAATACCTGGAATCCGCCGGAATCTGTCAGGATCGGCTTATTCCATGACATAAATTTATGAAGACCACCCATCTGTTTGATGATCTGGTCTCCCGGTCTTACATGTAAATGATACGTATTGGACAATTCCACCTGGGTACCGATCTGTTCCAGATCTGCCGTGGATACGGCTCCCTTGATGGCTGCCACAGTTCCAACATTCATAAATACAGGAGTCTGGATCACACCGTGTACGGTAGTAAATTCTCCTCTTTTTGTGCGTCCTTCCTGTTTAATCAATCGATACATCTTCTACATATTCCTCCCAGAATTCTTCTAATGAGATTCCCTGTTCCATGATCACCGTTGCTGCGGATCTGCCCACATAACGGAAATGCCAGGGTTCATATTCAATCCCCGTAATATCTTCCCTGCCTTTGGGGTATCGCAGAATAAAGCCAAAACGGCAGCTGTTGGCTGCCAGCCATTTTCCGGCTTTTGTATCTCCAAAGCCTTCGTCCAGTGACATATAGTCATTGCAGACGATATCCAGTGCCAGTCCGATCTGATGCTCGCTGGCTCCCGGTACGGTCACTGCCTGGCTGGACAACTGATAAGCTTCCATATAAGACATCCCAAGGTTCATATAACGCTTGATCTTACGGTTAAACAGCATCTGCTGATATTCCAGATCACGATAAGGGGAACAGATCGTCAGATTGACGCCATCCTCTTCCGCAGCCTCCAGCATGGCAAGCAGATCTTCCAGAATTCTCTTATCGCACTGCATCTTTCCTTTGATAGTGCCCAGCTGGAAAGTATAATCATCCGGAATGGAATTCTGCTTGTTGATCAGCACCAGCCGCCAGTCATCGGAACGGAATTCCTGCTGTTCTGCAGCATCACTGCTCTCAGCCACGTCACTGTCTCCGTCCGTCTGCTCTGCCTGCAAGTTCTCGCTGACAATAGCCTCCGAAGCCCGCAGAATGTCGGATGCATCATATTTGTCCACCAGTGCATACCCATGGGAAATGCTGTTGTAATCCGACTGCTCCAGGACATCCTCATCCTCTAAAAGCTCCAGCTCTTCCATGTCCGGTTCCTTTTCCTCCGCCAGGGAAATATTCTGCGTCTCTGCATTTTTCAGTTCAAAATCGGTTCCGGAGTCTTCGGTGATAAATGCCGGAAAAGAAAAGCTGCTGTATACTGTAAACAGGAAAAAGGTTCCCAGCATCATAGCAAAACGTTTTCCGTTATTGCGGCAATAATTCCTGACATGAAAAAAAGACATCACAAAAAACAGTAACGGTACTGCTACCGCCCTGCTCCATCTGTTCTTCCTTCCGAATCTTAGAAGTTTTGCTCTGACTTTTTCTTCTGTAGTTTTCTCCATACGTATGTCGACCTTTTTGCTTCCCGTTAGTACTTATGTCATATGATAGCATACTTTGTTTTACGTTGCATCATTTTTTATAAAAAAGTTGCGATTTTTTCAGTAATTGCGTATAATTTTATGATATAATGAGCGTAAGCGAGCCAATATGCCTGCATAATTGGCGAACGGCGAATTTGATCATGATAGTTGCGAAGCAACGGTAAGCACCGAAGGTGCGAATCATGATATAAGGGTCAAAGGTTATGCCTTGCTGACCCGGTCACACATGAGGAAGTAGTGATTTTCCAAAGAAAATCGACGGATTCCGAATGTGTGTAGAATTGCGCAAGCTGCATGGCAGCGGAGCAATTCTTGTATCATCGGAAAAGGAGAACTGCCATGGCCGGTTCAACATTTGGAAACATATTTAAGATCACTACCTGGGGAGAGTCCCACGGAAAGGCACTGGGCGTCGTGGTAGACGGCTGTCCTGCCGGACTTCCTCTCTCCGAAGAAGATATTCAGAAATATTTAGACCGCCGCAAGCCCGGCACCAGCGCCATTACTACGCAGCGGAAAGAAGCCGATCAGGTGGAAATTCTGTCCGGTGTGTTTGAAGGAAAGACTACGGGAACTCCCATTTCCCTGATCGTCCGCAATACTTCCCAGATTTCCGCCGATTATACGGAAATTGCGGAGAACTACCGCCCCGGCCACGCTGACTATTGTTTTGATGCCAAGTACGGTTTCAGAGATTATCGTGGCGGCGGACGTTCCTCCGGACGTGAGACGATCGGGCGTGTGGCTGCCGGTGCCATTGCTGCGAAAATCTTAGAGCAGATGGGTATCACCGTATTTGCCTATACCCGTTCCATCGGACCCGTGGATGCGGATCCTGAAAAATTTGACCGGAGCACCGCACGCTCCACGATCACCGCCATGCCGGATGCTGAGGCAGACGAAAAAGCCTGTGCATATCTGCAGCAGGCAAGAGAAGCCTGTGATTCCGTAGGCGGCTGTATGGAATGTCTCGTGGAAGGTCTTCCCGCCGGCATCGGTGATCCTGTCTTCGAGAAGCTGGATGCCAACCTGGCAAAGGCTGTTATGTCCATCGGTGCCGTAAAGGCCGTGGAATTAGGCGATGGTGCCGAGGCTGCCCGTCATACCGGCAGTGAGAACAATGATCCTTTCCGTATGGAGAACGGCAGGATCGTCAAAATCACCAATCACTCCGGTGGTACTTTAGGCGGCATGAGCGACGGCAGTCCCCTTTTGGTTCGCGCCTATGTAAAGCCGACCCCTTCCATCTTCCGCCCCCAGCAGACCGTGAACCGATCCGGAGAAAATACTGAGCTTACCATCCGCGGCCGCCACGATCCCATCATCGTCCCCAGAGCCGTGGTCGTCATGGAATGCATGACTGCCATCACCGTACTGGATGCCATGATGATGAATATGTCCGCGCGGATGGATTCGCTTGTAAATTTCTATAATTAATGAGAGTGACTTTGATTGCCAATCTATTGATCAACTTATCAGCAAATAAAGACCATGATTGATCTTGTACTCACAATCATGGTCTTTATATTTTCATTACAGCCATCTAATAGCGGCATCTTGTAATGTTGCTGTCGTTTCCTTATTCCGAGGGCGTAACAAGCGAATTTAGGAATTTACGCCCTGCATCTTCCATCGCTTTGGGGCTTAACAAGAAGAAATTAAAAGTTACGCCCCGCATATTCAAAATCTTCGGGGCTTTTTCGATTAAATTCAAAGTTTTCGCCCCGCAAATTTAAAATCTCCGGGGCTTTTTCAATGAAATTCCATGATCTCGCCACGCAAGCCTAAAATCTCCGGGGCTTTTTCGATCAAATTCAAAGTTTTCGCCCCACAAGTCCAGAATCACCGGGGCCTATTCAATCAAAATGAAGTCTTACGCCCCGCAGGCTCTCCTTACCACTCCAGCATATTTTCAATAAAGATCCCGTATCCTCTGGTGCTGTCCTGGACGAGGACGTGGGTGACGGCTCCGACAAACTTTCCGTTTTGGATGATAGGGGCGCCGCTCATACCCTGGACGATGCCGCCGGTCAAAGCCAGCAGCTCCGGATCTGTGACTTTGAGTTCGATGCCACGGTTCACATTGTCATGATCCAGATGAATGTCGGTAATCTCGATATCGTAGTATCTGGTGGTGCCATCTACAGTGCACAGGATCTGTGCCTTACCCCTCTGGATCTCCTGTTTCAGTCCGATGGGCAAGGCTTCTTCTGTTCCCAGTGCCAATGCTTTATCGTTACATTTGCCAAAGATCCCCCTGACACTGTTGCTGGTGATATCTCCCAGGATCCTGTCGTCAGAATAGACGATCATTCCGGTCATCTCTCCCGGATGTCCTGCGGTTCCCTTCTGAATGGATATGATCTCGGTCTGATACAGGGTGCCGTCATTCATTTCCATCAGTGTGCTGGTATCCACATCATTGATGCCGTGTCCCAGTGCACCGAAATTCCCTCTGCTGTCAATATAAGTCATAGTACCCACGCCCTGGGCATTGTCTCTGACCCAGACACCGATCTTGTATTTCCCGGTCTGATCCCGCACCGGTTTCACTTTGACATCATAACATTCCTCGCCACGCCGGATCGTCAGGGTCTGTTCCTCGCCACCGCAGTTTTCAATTTGTGAAATGAAGTCATCCTTCTCCTGCACTTCTGTGCCATTGCGTTTCATGATGTAGTCACCGCTTTTCAAGATATGCTCTGCCGGTGATACTTTTCCGCCGTCCTCGGCCCGGAATTCTCCTGTTCCCACCACAAGCACGCCCTCGGTCTTGACATAGATGCCGATGGGCACTCCTACAGGGATCAGTTCCTGATCTTCGATCACCCGGATTCCCACCTGCTTGAACGGTAGGATTCCGAAAAGCTTCACTTGCATCTCGATATTATCCAGGCTTCCAGTCTTCATTTTCACCGGCTGGCTCAGATCTACCGTCACCGCCCCTTTGGGAATATTGCTGCTTCCCTGTTCACTGACACTTAAGATCTCTCCCTTGGCAGGAAGGTCCAATTCCAGTGCCTCTTCGGAATTTGCCCGCACATGAATCACCGAAGGAATACTGCTGTCCACCAGATAATAGCTGTACCCCACAGCCCCCATACCAGCCAAAATCAGTACAGCACAAAGGCAGGCCCGGTAGATCCGCAGTCTGCGCACCTTTTGTTTCCAGTGCTGCAAAATGACGACTGCTTCTTCTCCTGCCTGCCTTTTTACTTTTTCTGTTTCTGTGATCCATAGTTTCATACACATTCCCCCACTGCCTGTTACTGCCTCTGTATAGGGTATAGTGTACGTCACATTCTTATTTTTAACCTGAAATCATAAGGAATTGTGGCTTACAGTTTTCTCCAGTTTAACCACATATGACCACATTTCCACTGCTCTTGTATTCCTCCGGACAGCTGTCCGTCAGGATCGTTCCACTCTGAAATGCTCCGAAAGTCACAGAGCTGACATTTCCGAATTTGGAATGGTCTGCCAGAATGAAACATTCCCTGCATTGTCCCATAGCCGTCTTTTTGACCATGGCTTCGTTCATATCCGGCGTCGTCAGACCGCTCTGCCTGCTGATGCCGTTGGTCCCGAAAAAGCCCTTGGTAAAATGATAGCTCTGCAGATTCATCAGCGCCTGATTGCCTACCACGGCCTCCGTGGAACCCTTTAATTCTCCGCCGACCAGATACACACGGAATCCTGCCGCTGCCAGTGTCTTGGCATGGGCTACCGCATTGGTCACGAAAATGGCACTTTTCTCTGTCAGAAAAGATAGCATGCTGGCTGTCGTGGTACCGGCATCCAGGTAGACAAAATCCTCCGGCTGGATCAGGGCTGCCGCCCTTGCTGCCACCAGCTGTTTGGCCTCCACATTGACCGCTGCCTTCTGCTCCACTGTGGGTTCATGGGTTACGATGGTACGATCACATGCCACAGCTCCGCCGAAGACTTTGACCAGTTTTCCGGCATTGTGCAGTGCCGTAATATCACGACGTACCGTGGATTCGGAAGTATTCAGCAATTCCTTAACCTCCGCCACAGTAATACTGTTCTTTTCTTCCAATAATTTCAAAATGATGTCATATCGTTGTTCTGTCAGCATAACTTGTTATTTTCTCTTTCCTTTGTCACATCTGTCTCCAGAATGATCTTCCTTACGGGAAGGATACTTCCGGGAGACATGGATAATTCGTCCACACCCATGGCAAGGAAACGTCTGGTCAGTGTCTGGTCTGCTCCCAGTTCTCCGCAGATACCTGCCCAGATACCTGCCTTGTGAGCATTGTCTACGACCATCTGTATCATACGAAGCACTGCCGGATGGTGCGGATCATAAAATGCATCCAGCTTGGGATTCTGCCTGTCGATTGCCAGCGTATACTGGGTCAGATCGTTGGTGCCGATGCTGAAGAAATCTACTTCTTTCGCCAGTTCTTCACTCATCATGACCGCAGCCGGTGTCTCGATCATAATGCCCTGCTTCGGCTCTCCGAAGGCCACTCCCTGCTCTGTCAGTTCCTGTTTCACTTCCGCTACGATTTCCTTGATCCGGTGTACTTCTTCCAGACTGATGATCATGGGATACATGATGGAAATGTTACCGAATGCGCTGGCACGGAACAGTGCACGTAACTGGGTCTTGAAGATCTCCGGTCTGGTCAGGCAGATACGGATAGCACGGCAGCCCATGGCCGGATTGTCCTCCGGCTCCATCTCGAAATAGTCACACTTTTTATCAGCACCGATATCCAGGGTGCGGATGATCACAGGCTTGCCTGCCATGGTCTCCGCCACAGTGCGGTAGATCTGGAACTGCTCTTCCTCGGTGGGGAAGGTCTCTCTTTCCAGATAAATGAACTCACTGCGGAACAGGCCGATACCGCCGGCATCATTCTGTAATACCGCTGCCAGGTCCTTGCTGTTTCCTATATTAGCATAGAGCATGATCTTCTTACCGTCAATAGTGACATTTTCACGTCCCTTTAACGTCTGGAGTAATTCCTTCTTCTCCTGCTCCTCCTGCTTTAACTGCTGCATTTTGCCAAGGGTCTCTGCATCGGGATCCACATAGATGCAGCCGTTACGTCCGTCCACGATGCCCAGCTTTCCGTCCACCGCTTCCGTCAGAGGAATATCGGTACCGATCAATGCCGGGATGCTCATGGTCCGGGCAAGGATCGCCGTATGGGAATTCACAGATCCGTGCACAGTTACAAAGGACAGCACCAGATCCTTATTGAGCTGTACCGTCTCGGAGGGAGCCAGGTCGTCTGCCACGATGATCACGGGCTCCTCAGCATCCATGCTGCCGGAAGTACCTCCGCCCAGTACGTTTAACACCCGTTCGGAAATATCCTTGACATCTGCGGATCTGGCCCGCATATAGTCATCTTCCATGGTTGCAAACATCTGTGCAAAATTATCTCCGGTGGAAGCCACGGCATATTCGGCATTCACCTGCTGCATGCGAATGATGTTTTCAATGGATTCATTGTAATCATCATCGTCCAGCATCATCTGATGGATCTCGAAAATGGCGGCATTGGCTTCTCCTACTTCTTTTAACGCTTTCTGGTACAGTCGCTGCAGCTGCTCCAGCGCAGTCTGCTTTGCCTGTCTGTAACGTTCGATCTCCCGGTCGGGATTCTCGATCTTCACACGTTTCACCTGCTGCTCATCCTTCTTATGCACACTGATTCTGCCGATGGCAATTCCGCCGAATACACTCTTTCCCTGGTAGACTTCCATGACTTTTCTCCTCTCCTGATGATAATTATTTTCTGCCATAATCGAGCAGGTTGGCTCCTACTCGATTTGTATACTTTGTACACCATCTCGCTTAAAAGCTCGATGATGTACATTACTTAGAGGTTTGCTTTTACAAACTCGGTAACAGCTGTGTAAGCTGCTTCCTCATCCTCACCGTCAAAGGTCAGAGTGATTTCATTGCCGGCCTTGACAGCCAGCCCCATGATACCGAAAATTCTCTTGCAGTCTCCGGTCTTGCCGTCCTTGGTCAGGGTAATTGCACTCTGGAACTCCTTTGTCACCTTTACCAGTTCTCCTGCGGGACGTGCATGGATGCCTTCGGGATCTGTGATCGCATATTTAAATTCTTTCATTTCTTTTCTCCTTCTTATTCTGATCTATATTTTTCACATGATGCCGGAGCCAAAACCCCGGCTTTTATGCTACTTTTTTCTTCAGTACGCCCAGCAGCAATGCGGATACTACAGTACCTGCCACCAGCGCTACCAGATACATCACTGCGTTGCCTACCACAGGGAATACGAAGATTCCGCCGTGAGGTGCCATCAGTGTGCAGTGGAATGCCATGGAAAGTGCGCCTGCCAGTGCAGAGCCGATGATGCAGGAAGGAAGTACATGTAAGGGATCGGATGCTGCAAAAGGAATCGCACCTTCGGTGATGAACGCAAGACCCATAATGAAGTTGGTAGGACCTGCCTCTCTCTCTTCCTTGGTGAACTTATTCTTGAATAGCAGGGTTGCCAGTGCAATGGCACAGGGAGGAGTCATACCTCCGATCATAACAGCTGCCATGATATCGTAGTTGCCTGCGGCAATGGCTGCAGTTCCGAAGACATAAGCTGCCTTGTTGAAGGGGCCGCCCATATCGATCGCCATCATGCCGCCCAGGATCAGTCCCAGTACGATCCGGCTGGAATCACCCATACCGCTTAAGAAGTTGTTCAGACCTGTATTGATACCGCCCATGATAGGTTCTACCACAAAGTTCATTGCCAGTCCCATGATCAGGATACCTACTACCGGGTAGATCAGTACTGGTGCCAGTTTTTCAATAGCATCAGGAAGCTTATCACAGAGCTTGCGAAGTCCGAGGATCAGATAACCTGCCAGGAAACCTGCTGCCAGTGCACCTAAGAATCCGGACTTGCCGTTTGCTGCCAGCATACCGCCCACAAAGCCAAGGGCCAGTGCCGGTCTGTCACCGATGGCCATTCCGATGAAGCCTGCCAGTACCGGAAGCATCAGACCGAATGCCACGCCGCCGATATTCTTGAACATTGCTGCTATCGGCGTGATAGTACCGAAGTTACTTCTCTGATCTGCGGGCAGTGCATTGATGTCAATGCTCAGACCATCGATCAGGAAGGCAATGGCGATCAGAATACCTCCTCCTACGACAAAGGGAAGCATATGGGATACACCGTTCATCAGCTGGGTGTAGATCTTATGAGCTACGCTTTCCTTACCGGTTACGGCTGTAGCTGTTTCGCTGCTTTCTCCGCGGAAGACTTCCACATTTCCACTCATTGCCTGTTTTACCAGCTGGTCTGCCTTGCCGATACCGTCAGATACCTGACAGCTGATGACCTTTTTGCCGTTAAAGCGGTCCATGGGCACTTTGGCATCTGCTGCTACAATGATGCAGTCCGCTGCTGCGATCTCTTCTTTCGTCAGTACGTTTTTCGCACCTGCGGACCCCCTGGTCTCGATCTTGATCTGGCAGTCTGCCGCTTTGGCTGCCTTTTCCAGTGCTTCCGCTGCCATATAGGTGTGTGCGATTCCGGTAGGACAGGAGGTCACTGCCAGCAGCTTAAAGCCTTTCTTCTCTTCGGTAGTAATACCGGTATCACTTAATCTGTCATCAATGCTCTTGGCACTTTCATCTGCCGCATCAATGATCTGTAAAAATTCCTCTACGCTTTTTGCATTTCGCAGAGAAGTAGTAAACTTCTCATCCATCAGCATTACGGACAATTTGCTCAGTACATCCAGATGTACGTTGTCCTTGGTATTGGGTGCTGCGATCAGGAACAGCAATGTCACCGGTTCCCCGTCCAGAGATTCATACTCCACACCGTTTTTGATCACCATGGCTGCCAGGCCGGGGGTCTTTACCGCATCACATTTCCCGTGGGGAATGGCAATGCCCTCTCCGATTCCCGTGGTACTCTCTTCCTCTCTTGCATAGACCTGTGCACGATACTTCTCCACATCAGCCAGCTTTCCGCTTTTTGCCATCAGCTCTACTGCCAGATCCAGTGTTTCCTTTTTGTCAGCCGGCGCTGCGTTCAGGGAAATACTTCTTTTGTCCAAAAGATCTGTAATTCTCATGTTGTAACCCATCCTCTCTTTTAAATAAATAATAAACATTTTTTAACTACTTTACCTGCTTTAAGACCTGCATCACTTCTTCTCTGGTTGCCAGATTCTCGGAAAATGCGCTGGCGCTTCCTGCTGCGATCCCCATACAGAAAGCATGTGCATAATCCTTTTCTTCCATCCAGCCGGTCAGGAATCCGGCCACCATGGAGTCTCCCGCACCCACACCGTTTACCAGTGTGCCTTTCGGCGCCGGGGCTTTCAGGCATTGTCCGTCCGCTGCGATCAGTACCGCACCTTCCCCTGCCATGGAGATCAGCACATTCTGTGCTCCCATTTCCTGTAACTTCTTACCATAAGGAATAACTTCCTCTCTGGTGGAAAGTTTCACGCCGAAGATATCTCCCAGCTCGTGGTTGTTGGGTTTGACCAGAAAAGGATGATATGGCAATACCTTAACCAGCAGATCCCTTGTGGCGTCCACCACCGTCAGGACTCCTCTGCCCTGGATCCGCTCCAGAATCCTCTGATACATGTCATCCGGCATGCTGTAAGGAATGCTTCCCGCCAGTACCAGAACATCTCCTTCTCCCAGTCTGTCAATCTTCTCCATCAGCTGCTCCAGAGCCTCCGCATCAATATCCGGCCCACAGCCGTTGATCTCTGTTCCGTCAATGCTCTTTAATTTCAGATTGATTCTGGTCATTCCGTGATCGATTTTGATAAAATCAGCATTTACGCCAAAATCGTTCAACCTTCGGATCAGTTCCTCTCCGGTGAATCCCGCCGCATATCCAAGGGCCTTGGAATCCAGTCCCAGATTCTTCAAAACAATCGAGACGTTAATTCCCTTTCCTCCCGGAAGAATCAGCTCAGATGAGGTTCTGTTCGTCATTCCCAGCTGAAAATCATCCACAGATACGATGTAATCCAGTGATGGATTGAATGTCACAGTACAAATCATTTCTAACCCTCCTGTCTGTCACCTTTTTTGTTCTTATGCTGTTATTATATCTTCACATTCGGTCAAATTCAATCAATTTTATTCACAAATATGATGATTTATTTTGGTTGAATTTGCACAAAAGAAAAGGATGAAGTATTTCTTCATCCTTTTTCAATATTTCTTTCACTATAGCATTTCCCTTACCGGGCCTCTTTAAACCCGTTTGCCTGTTCTTTCATTTCTTTTGCATTGGAAAGAGCTGCCTCTGTCAGGGCATCGCTGCCAAGGAGTCTTGCCAGCTCCGCCAGACTTTCTTCCTCTGCCACTTTATGAATATCTGTGATGGTCGTATCATCCATGCTGCTCTTTTCAATGACAAAATGCACATCCGCCATGGCTGCGATCTGGGGCAGATGGGTAATGCAGATGACCTGATGAGCTCCCGCCAGGACACTTAACTGCTCCGCCACTTTCCATGCGGTTCTGCCGCTGATACCGGTATCAATCTCGTCAAAGATCAGTGTATCGATCTCATCCCGTCCCGCCAGCACTGTCTTAATAGCTAACATGACACGGGACAATTCGCCCCCACTGGCCACCTGGCTTAACGGCTTCAGGCTCTCACCGGGGTTGGTAGAGATCAGGAACTCCACATCATCATAACCCTTTGCCGTAATGGTCTGACCGGGTCTGACCGCAATGTCAAATTCCACCGTCAAAAAATTCAGATTGATCAGCGCATCCTTTAATTTCTGTGTCAGCACTGCCGCATTTTTTCTGCGGATTGCGGATAGTTTTTCGCAGGCCTTTTCAAGCTGTGCCTGCTTTTCTTTCCACTCGGTGTTCAATTTCTGCATATAGGCATCATAATCCGCCAGTTTTTCCAGATAAGCTTCCTTTTGTTCTTTATACCGCAGGATCTCTTCGATGGTATTCCCGTATTTTCCCTTTAAATGATTAATGGTATTCAGTCGTTCCTCGGTACTGCGGAAATCCTCTTCGTCAAATTCCAGATCCGACATATATTCAGAAACATCATGGTTATAATCCGACAAAAGACTTTCTATCTCTGCCAGCTGCTGCTCCATCTGTTCCAGTACAGGATCATACATAGTCACGCTGCGCAGCGCCCGAAGAGCCCGGCTTAAGGAATTCCCGGCGCCGTCCTCCGCATCATTGCCACTGAGACGATAACTCTCCGCAAGACTTTCCGCAATCTTACGGCTGTTGGACATTTTGCGGTACGCCTGCTCCAGTTCCTCATCTTCTCCGGGCTGCAGTGCTGCGTCCGCAATCTCTTTCTGTTCAAATTCCGCCAGAGACTGTTCCCTGCTTCTGGAAGCATCATCCAAAGTCTCTTCTGCGATCTTTTTTTCCAGAGCTGCACACGCATGATAAAGCTCCGCTGCCTGTTGCGCACATTCTGCAAACTCCGCACCTGCATAGGCATCCAGGATTTCCATGTGCTTTTTCTTGTTTAGCAGAGACTGGTGCTCATGCTGTCCGTGGATATCGATCAAAAGCTCCGAAAGCTCTTTCACCTGCTTTGCCGTCACCGTCTCCCCGTTGATACGGCAGATGCTTTTCCCGGAGGAAAGCTTTCTACTCAGGATCACCGTGCCATCTTCCGAGGGTTCCAGATCCATGCTCTTTAATTTTTCCGTCAGTCTCTCTTCCTCGCAGTCGAAGACCAGTTCCACCAGACCGCTCTCTTCTCCCCGTCTGAGCATGTCTTTCTCGAACTTTCCTCCCAGTGCCAGATTCACCGATCCGATCAGCAATGATTTACCGGCGCCGGTCTCTCCTGTCAGTATATTCAGTCCTTCTCCGAACTCTACTTCTGTCTCCCGGATGAGAGCCAGATTTTTCACGTGTAAACTACGAAGCATGTATTTCCCCCTGTCTTATCTTTCTATCATCAGATGGATCTTGTCCATGAGGATCTGCGTATCCTCCACGGTACGGACCGCCACCATGATCGTATCGTCTCCGGCAATGCACCCCACCACTTCGGAGAATTTCAAGGCATCCAGCGCTGCCGCCACTGCCATGGCCATGCCGGATACCGTCTTGATCACCAGGATATTCTGCGCCATATCCATGGAAATAAAACCGTCTCTTAGGACACGGATGTATTTATCTCCCATGTGGCTGTCATCCTGTTTTAAAATGACATATTTCTGCTTACCGCCTCCCGTAGGCACCTTGGACAGTTTCAATTCCCGGATGTCTCTGGAAACGGTAGCCTGGGTCACAGCGAAACCGGCTTCCTTCAGATAGCCTGCCAGTTCCTCCTGGGTCTCCACATCTCTTTTTTCTATAATTTCCACAATTTTACGATGTCTCGTTTTTTTCATGCTATCCTCCATTCCGCAGACAATCCCTTCCATCGGAGGAATTGCGGATCGATCAGGCATCCCTCATTTTCCGATGCAGCACGTCTAAAAAGCTGACCTGGTTCAACTGAATGAATTCGGTGATCTTCTCTGACTGTACGATACGGATGTGATCGCCGGTACACATGGTCACCTTGTGGCTGCCATCGTAATTGGCTTCCACAGTCTGACTTTTGCCCTCTCTGCCTCCCGGGATCTCTATAACAATTTCATCCTCCGGAGAGAGGATAATGCTTCTTTGATTCAGGCTGTGGGGACAGATCGGTGTCAGCGTAATGAGTTTCGCCTTAGGCTCCACCAGCGGTCCTCCTGCCGACAGATTATATCCCGTAGATCCTGTGGGCGTCGTCACGATCATTCCGTCCGCCTTGTAATGATTCAGAAGCTGCCCGTTGACATAGATGTTGAACTCTATGATCTGCAGGGAACCGCTTCGGGAAATAACGATATCATTCAAAGCCCAGCCTTCCGACACGGTGCCATCTGCACAGCAGACCTTACCGTTTAACATCATCCGGCGTTCCTTCTTATAATCATCCCTGATCAGGCGCTCTAAAGCTTCCTCCAGGCCGGAGGGCTCGATCTCTGTCATGTAACCCACAGTTCCCAGATTCACACCGATGATGGGCACCAGGATCTTTTTGGTCTCTCTGGCAGCCTGCAGCACCGTACCGTCTCCCCCCAGTACGATCATACAGTCCACATCTAAAGGAATATCCGTTGCTTCCTCTTCCGCTGCGCTTTCTGTCTCCGCTTTCCAGTCAGACTCCTTCACCTTTAATTTTACGGTACAGCCTTTGGATTCCAGATAGTTCTGGATCCGCTTCGTGGTCGCCAGTTCCTGATCTTTATGTTTATTGGTATATATCAGAAAATGCTTCATAGCTTCGCACTCCTTGTCTGTTACAGGGTATGAGAGTTATCTACGATGCCTTTGATCACAGCATCCCATTCCGGGGTATAGGACAATCCGGTCTTTTCCTCCACGATGGTCTGCAGGGCGCTCTCCGCCTCATGTTCCGTCAGCGCCAGCTTCTCTTCGGAGATCTCTTCCGGCTTGCGGATATGCAACAGATATTCTATATTGCCCTCCGGTCCCTTGATAGGGGAATATTCCAGATGCAGCACTTCAAATCCAATGCTGTCTGCATAATCAATGATCTTGCGGATCACTTCTTCATGGATCTGGGGTTCTCTTACCACGCCGTTTTTGCCGACTTTGCCCCTGCCGGCCTCGAACTGGGGCTTGATCAGGCATACCATCTGACCGCCGGTCTTTAATAGATTTCTCGCAGGGATCAGGATCTTCGTCAGGGAGATAAAGGATACATCCACGCTGGCAAAATCCAGTGCATCCGGGATATCCTCCGGGGTCACATAACGGAAATTGGTCTGTTCCATGCATACCACCCGCTCATCATTCCGCAGCTTCCAGGCTAACTGTCCCTGTCCTACGTCCACGGAATATACCTTTGTGGCTCCATTCTGCAGCATACAGTCGGTAAAGCCTCCGGTAGATGCTCCGATATCCATACAGATCATCCCATCCAATAGAAAGCCCCACTGTTCCATCGCCTTTTCCAGCTTTAAGCCTCCGCGGCTGACATACTTCATGGTATGATTTCTGACTTCCAGCTTGATCTTGCTGACATCAAATCCGGTGCCGGCCTTGTCTTCCTTCTGTCCATTGACATAGACATTGCCAGACATTATGATGGCTTTTGCTTTTTCTCTGGAAGGGGCATATCCCTGCTCTACCAGAATCACATCCAGTCGTTCTTTCATCTTCGTCTCCTGATTTATAATTTCCTCAAAATCTTCTCTGTAATGCTCTCCGCATCCAGCCCGATCTCTTTTTTCAAAAGTTCTACATTGCCGTGTTCCACATAAGCATCGGGAATCGTTGCCATGACACATTTGATCTGTTTCTCATGGTCGTTCAGGCAATCCAGGACTTTCTCTCCAAAGCCACCGCTCTGGACATTTTCCTCCATCGTCACGATCATATAGTGGTCTTCACAGGCCGAAAGCACTGCCTCTTCGTCGATGGGCTTAACAAACCTGGCATTGATGATGCTTGCCTTGCAGCCCTTTTCATGCAGAAGCTTCTGTACTTCCTCCGCCGTCTTTACCATGCTGCCAACGGCAAACAGTGCGATGCCTCCTTCTCTGTCGATCCACTCCGCCTTGCCCAGTTCGATGGGGGCACGATGTTCGGAAAGCCCTGCATAGGCTGTCCCTCTGGGATAGCGCACAGCAATGGGCGCTTCCAGCGCCACAGCGAACTTCATCATGTCTGACAATTCCCATTTGTTCTTCGGTGCACAGATGTGCATGTTGGGAATGCCCGACAGATATGTATAATCAAAAATGCCCTGATGGGTCTCGCCATCACTGCCCACCAGTCCGGCACGGTCGATGGCAAATACCACCGGCAGATTCTGAATGCACACATCGTGCAGGATCTGGTCATACGCTCTCTGTAGGAAAGAGGAATACACTGCTACAATAGGTTTCATGCCGCCTGCCGCAAGTCCGGCTGCAAAAGTCACCGCATGCTCCTCTGCAATTCCCACATCGAAAAACCGGTCCGGATACATATTCCGGAAGCGCTTTAATCCGGTGCCGTCCGGCATGGCCGCCGTAATGGCCACCACCCGTTCGTCCCGCTGACCCAGCTTGCACATAACGGTGGAAAATACATCCGTGTAATTTGCCACTGTACGGGGATGGGAAGGAATTCCCGTCTCAATGTCAAAAGGCTCTGCACCATGGAATCTGGCAGGGTGTTTCTCTGCCGGTCCGTACCCCTTGCCCTTCTGGGTCATTACATGAATCAGTACGGCTCCTTTGACTCTCTTGGCCTCTTCGATGACTTTGATCAGTCCTTCAATGTCATGTCCGTCCACAGGTCCCAGATACGTCACTCCCATGTCCTCGAAAAACATGCCGGGGATCACCAGCTGCTTAAAGCTGCTCTTGGCACGACGGATGCGGTTGACGATTCCGTCTCCACCCGGTTTGCTCTTCAGAGCATTGTAAATACCCTCTTTCAGATCCAGATAACCGGTCGCCGTACGGATATTATTCAGATATTTGGATACGCCGCCCACATTTTCGGAGATGGACATATTGTTATCATTTAATACTACAATAAAATTCGTCTCCAGCTTAGCTGCATTGTTCAAGGCTTCGTAAGCCATGCCTCCGGTCAGAGAGCCATCTCCGATCACCGATACAATGGTCGTCTTCTCCCCTTTGAGATCTCTTGCCTTCACCAGTCCCAGTCCTGCGGATATGGAGGTGGAGCTGTGTCCGGTATCAAATGCATCATAATCGCTTTCTTTTCTCTTGGGGAACCCACTCATGCCATGGAACTGGCGTAAGACATCGAAACCGTCCTTGCGGCCCGTTAATATTTTGTGGGTATAAGACTGATGACCTACATCCCAGATGATCTTGTCCTCCGGGAGATTCAGTGCCAGATGAAGTGCCATGGTCAGTTCCACCGCTCCCAGGTTGGAGCCCAGATGTCCTCCGGTCACACTGATCTTCTCGATCAGGAACTGCCGGATCTCCTCCGCCAGTTCCCCATAGTCTGATTTATCTATCTTTTTAATATCGTTTGCTTTCTCGATCTTATCCAGTAACATTGGCTTTTCCTCTGCTATTTTGTTCTATGGACCAGGTGTAGTAACAGTTCTTTCAGGAATTCATGCTCTCCCGAAAAACTGTCCAGGATCGCTACTGCCTCTCCGGTCAGTCGTTCCACTTCCCTTCCGGATTCCTCCAGTCCATGTAATGTCACATAGGTCTGCTTATGATTCTGTGCATCACTGCCGGTGGCTTTGCCAAGCTCCTTGCTGTCTCCTATCACATCCAGAATATCGTCCTGGATCTGAAATGCGATGCCGACATTGTAGGCACACAGCTCCAGTGCTGCAATGTCTTCGCTTGCAGCTCCTGCCAGTGTCGCACCGATAGTCATGGCCGACTGGATCAGGGCTGCCGTCTTGTTGGCATGGATAAACAGGATCTGTTCTGTAGTCAGAGATTCCGTCTGTTCCTCTGCTTCAATGTCTGCGTTCTGTCCGCCGATCATACCGTAGATTCCTGCCTTACGGGCTAAAATATTCAGTGCCGCTGCCACTTTCGGATAATTCGGATCCACCGGCGCTCCTGCACTGCTTGCCGGAAATGCACGAAATGCGGTCTCAAAGGCATAATTGAGCAGGCCGTCTCCTGCCAATACTCCCATACCATCGCCGTACACAGACCAGGTGGTCTTGCGACCTCTGCGGTACTCGTCATTGTCCATGGCCGGCAGATCATCGTGTACCAGGGAATATGTATGGATCATCTCGATAGCCGCCATAAAAGGCTCTATCATATCACCGTTGCCGCCGAACATCTTATAGGTCTCCTGCATCAGCATGGGGCGCAGACGCTTTCCGCCTTCCATTAGGCCGTAGTTCATAGCTTCGATGACGGTCTTCTGGTATCCTTCCTCCGCCGGAAGATATTCCTTCAGTAATTCCTCTATTGCTGCCGTTCTTTTCTGTAATTCCTGTCTGAATAACAATTCTTCCATATCTGATGCCAACCTTCCTCTACCTTCCGGTAGGCTGTATGTTTACTGTGGATCCAGAGGCTCCAGCCCTCCTTCTTCATTCAGCTTCATGACCTGTTTTTCCACCCGGTCGATCTGTTCATTGCACTGCTTCAGCAGACTCATGCCCTTACTGTATGCGGTAAAAGCTTCCTCCAGGGAAATATCCTCTGCTTCCAGCTGTCCGATCAGTTCTTCCAGTGCGGAAAAATTCTCTTCCAGGCTCTGTGGTTCCTGTGCTTCCGTTTTCTTTGTCTTTCCTGCCAAAATAGCACCTCCGTCTGCCGTGCGCCGTTATCCGCTCTCCATGCGTCTCAAATACTCTCCGGGAACTTTTCTTCCCTCTGCGTCTGCTCCACCCGGGTATCGATCACACCGTCACTCACCCGGATCCGCAGGCGTTGCCCTGCTTCCACCTGGGTCACAGACCGGATATTTTTCCCATCAGTATCCTCCACATAAGAGAAACCGCTGTTCAGCTTCTCTAAGGGAGAAACGGCTTTCATTCTCTCGATATACAGTGCCAGCGCATGTCTGCGGTCCCGCAGCACACTCTGCATCCGGTTCTGCAGCCGGTCTTCCAGCTGGACACTGTAGGTCGTCTTCTCCCGGATCCGGTTGATGGGGCTTACGTATTTCAGCTGCATTTCCAGCTGTCCCGCCTGCTGCCTTTTGCGTTGCAGCAATCGTTCCATCCTTTGATACAGCCTGTCCTGTCTGTCCCAAATCTCATTTTCAATATCACTGATCCCGGTCACTGCCAGTTCCGCCGCTGCCGACGGTGTTGGTGCCCGCAGATCCGCCACATAATCAATGATCGTGGTGTCCGTCTCATGGCCTACCGCAGAAATGATGGGGACAGAGCAGTCAAACACTGCCTGTGCCACGATTCTCTCATTAAATGCCCACAGATCCTCGATGGATCCGCCGCCACGTCCCACGATCATGACATCCACACCCTGTCTCTCCAGTGCACGGATTCCGTTCACAATGGAAGGAGCCGCCGAAGCCCCCTGTACCAGCGCCGGATACAAAATGATCTGTACATAAGGATTCCGTCTGGAGGCGATCTGTATGATGTCCCGGACAGCAGCACCTGTATCTGCCGTTACCACACCCAGGGTATGAATGTACTTTGGAATCTGCTGCTTGTATTCCGGGGCAAACATGCCCTCTTCTGCCAGTTCCCTTTTGAGCTGTTCGTATTTTTCATAGAGGGCTCCGGCACCGTCCAGCGTCACTTCCCTCACATACAGCTGGTATCTGCCGTCACGCTCAAATACACTCACACTACCCTTCGCAATTACCTGCTGTCCTTCCGTCAGCCGGAATCCCAGACCTCTCCGGTCTCCTGCGAACATAATGCAGTTCAGGGCACTGGCAGAATCTTTTAACGTAAAATAAATATGTCCAGAGGGATGGTATTTACAGTTGCTTACCTCACCCTTTACAGATACCATCTGTAAAAAGTAATCCTGCGTGAACATATTTTTGATATAAGTATTCAGTTGTCGTACGCTGATTACGTTCTGTATCCTACTCACCGGATTTCATGATCTTGGCCAGGATCGCATTGACGAATCCGCCGGAGCTTTCCTGTCCGTACTTTTTGGCGATCTCGATCGCCTCGTTAATAGCAACGCCATCCGGGATATCGTCATCATAGCGCAGCTCATATGCGCCAAGGCGCAATACTGCAAGTTCTACTTTACCCATACGGGTGGTATCCCAGCCTTCGGTATTCTCATTCAACAGCTGATCAAGCTCGGGAATCTTCTCTCTGATCTTCTCGAAGCGGGCCGCAATGACATCCGCATCCTGCCAGGAAGGAACTTCCTCGTTGTTCTCGCGGAACAATGCGATCTGTTCCGGCATATCCTCCGGTGCATGAAACTCCACGCGGTATAAAAGTTTGAAAACCTGTTCTCTCTGCTCGTGTCTTCCCATAATATTTTCCTGTAATTCCTCTTATTTGTCCTTCTTCATGTTCACACCGGCAATGCGGATGTTCACATCAGAGCAGGTCAGTCCTGTCATATTCTCGATGGCATTTTTAACCTTCTGCTGTACTGCCTGACAGGTAGCGGGAATATTATATCCGTACTCCATAGTCACAGCCAGATCTACCGTCACATTCTTGTCCTGTACTTCTACCTTGACACCCTTGGTCTGACTCTTGACACCTACCTTGCTCATGAGTTCGTTGGTAATATTGCTGGCCATGGCGCTGACACCCTCTACCTCGGTAGCCGCTAAAGCTGCGATCATCGCCACGACATCATCAGCGATCTGTACGGTGCCGATGCTCTCGTCTTCCTTTAATACCAGGTTCTTTTTATCTATTTCTTTTTCCATGATAGCTGATCCTCCTAATAATAACTAATTAGTTACAGTATACCAAATCCTTATTCATTTGTCACCCAAAAAGTCAAGGATAATTGTTTCCCGTTCTGGGCATAGGTGACGGTATTTCCATTTCCGTCCATGTGCAGATAGGAAAAAATCTCCTGTTCATCGATCAGGGTATGACAGATATCCTGATAGCAGCCATCGTCTGCACATTTTAACGTAACATCCGTCCTGCCCTCTGCTGCGGCTCTGTCAAAGACCTCCTGCATCTGCTCCCTGTCACATGAGGTAAAATATGCGCCCTCCCGGACATAGTAATTCGCCTCCGTGGCGGTACATTCCGGCAGAGGGATCACACTGTCGATGCGGTGTGTCCGGAGCAGATCCTCTGTGGTCACACACAGATAATCATAATTGATCTCCGGTAAAGTTCCCTGCTCACTGCCGTCTTCCATACGATAAGAAGCATCTCCCCAGGTAGTATCCACATAATAATACGCACCATCTACCCGTACCAGATTCCATGCATGGGCTTCCCCGGTATCCACTGTCCCCTGCACCAGAGTACACATCATCCCCAGATGATTCAAAAGATACTGCGTTGCCTTGGCATAGCCCTGACAGACAGAGGATCCGCCTAAAAATACCGAGGCAATGTTCTGGTTGTCCGCAGCCCCCAGATCATAATCGGTGGAAAAAATGATGGTCTCGTATACCGCTTTTACTTTGTCATATTCCGAAGCATTCTCATCCAGACGGGACAGCCACTGCGCCGTGACACTGCGGATCATCTCCGCCCGCTCCGCAGCCTCTTCCTTCGTCAGATCATAAGTGCCCGCAAAGTCGATCCCTACCGTCTGATCGCCCCTGGAATATTTGGTATAGGTATATCCCGTAGTATAGAAAATCTCCGGATGATCTATCAGTACACATTGGAAAACTTTATCGATGTCCTGCTCGTCCATGCCCTGTTCCAGCGGCTCCGTGGACAATTTCACCGTATCTGCCATGGTTCCCAGTGCCTGCTCGATCTCCTGATACCAGAGCTGTTCCTGTGCATCCAGACACTCGTATGCAAAACGAGAGCCTCCCTCCTCCAGGAGGGAAAAGCTCTCTGTATTGTCATTTTCCGAATCTGCCGTCTCCTGCACAGCAGACGCATCTGTCTGTGCCTCGGGCAGTGCGATGGTCTGGGGTATCTCCGACAACAGTTCCTGTGAGGAACATCCTGTCAAAAAAAGCATCATCAGAATTCCGGTACATAATTTTAACTTATTCCGCATTCTAACCCCCTACACACTTTTTGTTTCGATAAAAATACTAATTGCGTCCGAACTCCGTCAGCACCAGTCCCTTATTACGGTCCAGGGTCATGCCGATACTCCAGGAATTGACGAACAGTAACAAAGGATTTCCCTTCATGTCCTTGACCTTCTTCATATCGGAAGTACCGGACAGCTTGGCCAGATCGATCTCATCCTTATTCTCGATCCAGCGGATATGCTCATAGGGCAGATTCTCCAGACGGATCTCCACGTTATATTCGTTCTCCAGACGGTATTTCAGCACGTCAAACTGCAGCACGCCCACAACGCCGACGATGATCTCCTCCAGACCGGTATTAAACTCCTGGAAAATCTGGATGGCACCTTCCTGTGCGATCTGCTCTACGCCCTTGACGAACTGTTTTCTCTTCATGGTATCCACCTGACGCACTCTGGCGAAATGCTCGGGTGCGAAGGTAGGAATGCCTTCATACTGGAATTTCTCCTTGGGCATGCACAAAGTATCTCCGATGGAGAAAATACCGGGATCGAACACGCCGATGATATCTCCCGCATATGCCTCATTTAAGATCTTACGCTCATCCGCCATGATCTGCTGGGGCTGGGATAATCTCATGACCTTGTTGCCCTGTACATGACGTACTTCCATGTTGGCATCGAATTTGCCGGAGCAGATACGCATGAATGCGATACGGTCTCTGTGAGCCTTGTTCATGTTGGCCTGGATCTTGAAGACAAAGGCACTGAACTCATGCTCCACCGGATCGATCATACCGATGTCCGCTTTTCTGGGCAGGGGTGTGGTGGTCATATTCAGGAAATGTTTCAGGAAAATTTCCACACCGAAGTTGGTCAGTGCAGATCCAAAGCACACCGGAGTCAGATTTCCCTTCTGCACTTCCTCCAAGTCAAACTCTGCGCTGGCACCGTCCAACAGTTCCACTTCGCCAAGCAGCTTGTCCGCTGCGGTCTCTCCGATCAGCTCTTTCAGATGCTCCTCATCCTGAATGGGAATCTCGGTGGAGGTTCCTTCCTTGGTTCCCTTCTCCGTATCGGAATAAGCGATCACACACTTTTTCTCACGGTCGTAGACACCCTGGAATTCCTTACCGGAACCGATGGGCCAGTTAATGGGGCAGGTGGCAATGCCAAGCTCCTTCTCGATATCATCCAACAGTTCAAAGGTATCTCTGGCTTCACGGTCCATTTTGTTGATGAAAGTGAAAATAGGGATCTTTCGCATCACGCAGACCTTGAACAGCTTTCTCGTCTGGGCCTCGACACCCTTGGAAGCATCGATAACCATGACTGCGGAGTCCGCTGCCATCAGAGTACGGTAGGTATCCTCGGAGAAGTCCTGATGTCCCGGGGTATCCAGGATGTTGATACAATAACCATCATACTCGAACTGCAATACGGAAGAGGTAACGGAAATACCTCTGTCCTTCTCAATCTGCATCCAGTCGGACACCGCATGTCTGGCCGTTGCCTTACCTTTTACGCTTCCTGCCAGATTGATGGCTCCTCCGTAGAGCAGGAACTTCTCGGTCAGGGTCGTCTTACCGGCATCTGGGTGGGAAATGATGGCAAAGGTACGACGTCGGTTGATCTCTTCTGTATAATTATTACTCACTACTATAGTCCTCCAAATATATCTCTTATATCTCTAAAAATCTATTTTCGCAGTGTTCGGAAGCTGCTTTCTATGACGGATCTGCTTCCAGAGCAGAAGCTCCCTCAAACTCCGGTTGGATTCCGAAATAATCCAATACTGTGGCTCCGATGTCGGAAAAGGTCTGTCTCGTTCCTCGGCTGCCCGGTGTCACAGGGACACCGTACATAAGAAACGGAGTATATTCTCTGGTGTGGTCCGTGGTGGCCGTATAAGCAGGATCACAGCCATGGTCTGCCGTGATCATCAGAATGTCTTCCGGCTTCATGTGTGCCTGGATTTCCGGCAGCTTTTCATCAAAATAAGCCAGTGCCTCCGCATAGCCGTCCACATCTCTTCTGTGACCGTAGAGCATATCGTAGTCCACCAGATTGATAAAGCAAAGTCCTTCGAAATCCTTGTCCAGATATTCCAGGGTCCGTTCAATGCCTTCCGCATTGCCGGAGGTGTATACATGCTCGGTTATGCCCTTGCCTACGAAAATATCCTGGATCTTACCCACGGCAATGACATCCTTGCCGGCAGCCTTCAGCTGATCCAGCATGGTCACTGCGGGAGGCAGCAGAGAAAAATCGTGTCTCCTGGGGGTGCGGGTATAATGTCCGCTCTCACCGGTAAAAGGTCTGGCAATGACACGGCCCACACCGTGTTCTCCCTGTAAGATCTGTCTGGCAATACGGCAATAATCATATAACTGCTCCACAGGAACCACATCCTCATGGGCAGCAATCTGGAACACACTGTCTGCGGAAGTATATACGATCAGTTTACCGGTGCGCACATGCTCGTCCCCGTAATCCGCAATGACCTGTGTGCCGGAGTACGGCTTGTTGCACAGGACATCCCTGCCGGTACGGATCCGGAACTCTTCCAATACGTCCTCAGGGAAGCCGTCCGGATAGGTAGGCAATGGCTTGGGAGAATAGATGCCTGCGATCTCCCAGTGCCCGATGGTCGTGTCCTTTCCGCGGGAACGCTCCGTCATGCGGGCATAAGCTGCAGTGGGATGAGCTGTCTTCTCTCCCACTTCCACGCCATCAATATTAAACAGACCCATGTTTTTCATATGTTCCATATGAAAATAGGGGCTCTTTGACACGCTCCGCAGTGTATTTACATTGATGTCACCGTAAGCTGCGGCATCCGGCATTTCGCCGATACCGAAGCTGTCCAATACAATTAAAAAGGCTCTCTTCATATGCATTCCTCATCCGCTGATTTTCTTCGAAAATGGCTGCTTGCTCATGTGGTACGGGTTACGAATTCAAAAAGCCTCCTGCAAGCAAGCTTGCGTAGGCTTTTTAATTGTAACCCTTGGTATCATAACATATATTCTTTCCTATGTATAGAAAAATATCACTGTGCAATGGTACTGATGACGATATTTTCCGCCGCAATATCCGTCTTTCTTTTTACGATGTCTTCGATCTGTGCCCGCTGCACATCCGTCAGTTCTGCTGCATTGACCACCACATCCACGGCATCTCCGTTGATGCTGACCACGGCTTCGCTGAAGCCTTTGGCCTGCAAAAGCACCTCTGCCGCCGCTTCCTTTTCCGCAATATCAGTCATTCGCACCATGCTGTCCACGGCCTCCTGCTTCTGGGCATCACTGAGTTCTGTGCTGTTGATGATCTCCAGTAAGGTCTCTTTATTCCGGGCTCTGGTCTGTTCCTTGGAAAGTCTTGCGGCAGACAGTATTTCCACACCGTTCGTCCCGGTCAGCACAGCCTCTCCCGGGATCTCCCCTGCGTCCGGTGTGGCCTCCGCCACCTGCATATCTTCATCAAGATAATCTTCCATAACAATCTCCACATCCGAATCCAGGCTTTCCATATCGGTGACAATATCTGTAGAATCCACTGCACTGAGATCTTCCGTATCATCCGATGCCAGATACTCCTTTTCCAGGTTGGTCCCCGCAAACTGTAGATAACCTGCAATGGCTATCATAATGGCAAGTGCGGTAATCATAAGCTGATTCTTCTTAATTAAGTTTTTCACTGCGTTCCCCTTTTCCAAAGGCCTGTATCTGCCTTCTTGATTTTATACT
>Ga0129310_1000929_pt1 | contig 29644 bp, 25 predicted proteins | sample Go1ome_2_FD_94433 | JGI IMG/M metagenome (GOLD analysis project Ga0129310, IMG submission 94433) | Western lowland gorrila individual fecal microbial communities from Wisconsin, USA - Go1022A metagenome | ecosystem: Host-associated > Mammals > Digestive system > Large intestine > Fecal | place... | reverse complement strand
TATTCCGGCAGCGTGACCATCGGCGGCACGGAGCTTTCTCAAATAAGCGAAGCGCAGCTGATGCAGACCGTGACGCTCATCAGTAACAACAGCTATATTTTCAGCGGGACAGTTCGTGAAACTCTGCTGGAGGGCTGTGAAAACGCTGCTGACGAACAGCTCTGGGACGCCCTGGAGCGCGTGCGCCTGGCTGAGTTCTTCAGAAATGGCAACGGACTTGACACCGTACTCACAGAACGCGGCGGAAATCTCTCCGGCGGACAGCGGCAGCGGCTGGCGCTTGCCCGGGGAATTCTCCACGACACCAGAGTTTATGTGTTTGACGAGGCGACCTCCAACATCGACGCGGAGAGCGAGGACTGTATCCTTGACGAAATGCGCCGCATGGCGGAGAGCCACACGGTGATCATGATAACACACCGACTGGCGAACTGCGTCGGCACGGATAATATCTATGCGCTGAAAAGCGGCGTGGTTTCCGGCTGCGGAAAACATGATGAGCTGCTCGCCGAGGGCGGAGTTTATGCCGACCTGTGGAAAGAGCAGTCGGCTATTGAAAACGTGGGAGGTGCAGTATGAAGCGTTCGAAATTCAGAATAATGCTGCGGCTCGCAGGACTTTTAAATCCGCTTATGCACATAATGGCGCTTGCGATAATCATGGGAGTTGCGGGGTTCTTCTGCGCGCAGTTCATCACGATATTCGGCGGATATGCGATACTCGGAGTGCTTGAAGGCGCGGACGTCACGGCGCTTTTCGTGTGGATAGGCGTAATGGCGATCGCGAGAGGGCTTCTGCACTGCGCGGAGCAGTATTCCAACCACTATATCGCGTTCCGTCTTCTGGCGATACTCCGTGACAAGATATTCGGCAAGCTGCGCACCCTCTGCCCGGCAAAGCTTGAGTGCCGCGAAAAGGGAAGCCTTATCTCGGTCATAACCTCGGATATCGAGCTGCTTGAGGTGTTCTATGCGCATACCGTTTCTCCGGTGGCTATCGCGCTGATAATGTCCGTCGGAATGACGATATTTATCGGCTCTTTCCACTGGATACTCGGCTTTATAGCGGCGTGTGCGTATATTTTCGTGGGCGGTATCGTTCCGGTGATCATTTCGAAAATATGCGGCGACCGCGCGGAGAAATTCCGCAGCGAGAACGGCAGGCTCAACAGCTTCGTCCTGGAGTGCCTCTACGGGCTGAACGAGATGATACAGTATGCCACCGGAGCAAAGAAATTAGCAGACCTGCGCCGCCGCACGGAAACTCTCAACGCGGCAAACAAGCGCCTTAAAGAGGGCGAGGGAATAACAGCGGCACTGACGGCGGCTTCGGCGGTGGTTTTCCCGACGATAGTACTGTTAGTTGCTGCGGTGCTGAACGGCAGCGGTTATATCGAATTTGACGGGGTGCTTATTTCGGTCATCGCGATGTTTTCGTCGTTTGGTCCGGTAATAGCGCTGGCGAACCTCGGCGGAGGATTGCAACAGACTTTCGCAGCTGCGGATAGAGTACTTGATATCCTGGACGAAACTCCGCAGGTCGAGGAAAATATGTCCGGCGCGGAAATCACCTACACCGGTGCAAAAGTGGAGAACGTAAGCTTTTCCTACGGCGGGGAAACCGTGTTGAATAACGTTTCCGCAGAAATTCCGCAGACCGGAATTATAGGCATATCCGGCAGGAGCGGCAGCGGTAAATCCACGCTCATTAAACTGCTGATGCGGTTCTGGGATATCCAGCAGGGGAGTGTGAAAATTTCCGGCAAGGAGATACGTGATATTAGGACTGTGTCGCTGAGAAATTCCGAAAGCTACGTGACGCAGGATACGCATGTTTTCAACGACACCATCGAAGCCAATCTGCGTATTGCAAAGCCGGACGCCACCCGCGAGGAGATAGAAAACGCATGCCGCAGGGCGTCCGTGCATGATTTCATAATGTCGCTGCCGCAGGGCTATGACACGGTTGCGGGGGAGCTTGGCGGAATGCTTTCAGCGGGTGAAAAGCAGCGAATAGGCGTAGCGCGGGCGTTCCTGCATGATTCTCCGCTTGTGCTGATGGACGAGCCGACAAGCAGCCTTGACGCATTCAACGAAGCCGTGATACTTAAATCCCTTGTGGAGGAAAAGAACACGCGCGCCGTAGTTCTGGTGTCGCACAGACCCTCTACAATGCGAATTGCGGACAAGATCTACACGGCGGAATCCGGGAGAATGAGCTAATGGACAAAACAGAAAAGAAGCGCGAGCAGGAAAAGCAGCTCGTGTCCGAGATGATAGCGCTGTACTGCCACGGCGTACACAAGAGCCGTACGCTCTGCAATGAGTGCCGGGAGCTTGACGAGTACGCCCGGCAGAGAGCCGAGCATTGCCCGCGCATGGAGCAGAAGTCATTCTGCTCCGCCTGCCCGGTGCACTGCTACAAGCCGGAAATGCGTGAGAAAATACGCGCGGTCATGCGCTGGGCGGGTCCGCGAATGCTGTTCCACAGACCGATACCGGCTATACGTCACGTTATAATAACCATACAGGAAAAGAAGAGAGCAAAGGTGAAGAATGAAACTTAAAAAGGCGCTTTACATAACTCTGGGCTGCATAGGAGTGGGACTAGGTGCGGTGGGAGCGGTGCTCCCGCTGCTTCCGGCGTTCCCGTTCCTGCTTCTGGCGGCGGTGTGCTTCGCGAAAAGCTCCGAGCGGCTTGACAGGTGGTTCCGTTCCACGCGGCTGTACAAGAACAACCTTGAAAGCTTTGTCCATGGACAAGGAATGACCTGGCGTACGAAAATCAAGATCATGGTGACAGTTACAGTCCTTATGGCTATAGGCTTTGCAATGATGGGCAGAGTCCCGGTCGGAAGATATATCCTCTGCGGGGTATGGGCGTTCCATATAATTCTGTTCACGTTTATTATCAAAACTTTTCGCCCGGAGCTGGAAAAAAATCCGGACAACGCCGGGGAATCCGAATGGTGATTATGGCAGAATTGTGCTTGTAAGCATCGGTTAGTTGTAGCTAATGTATAGCTGCAAAGCCGTTTTGCTGTGACATTGCAATATACCAGAGTTTACTGTGTATTTATCCATCATCACCAAAAGTGTTGAAAAAATATTGTAGGGTATGGCACTTGCAATTTCTGATGGGATATGTTAAAATGTCTATGGTTAGAAAAGACTAACCGCTTGAGAATAAGTCATTGGTCTTGCCGTTGGTCTGGTGCGCAGTTCGGCGGCGGCCGATGAATAACGCTGGCGGAATAAACTCTGCCGAACGTCCAATAATAAGTCAGTACCCGCAATGCGGAAATAAATAACTGAGAGGTGCACAACATGAACTATCTGGAAATTGAAAATGTCATTGGCCGTGAAATAATCGACTCACGCGGCAATCCTACCGTTGAGGCTGAGGTATTCCTTGCTGACGGTACCATCGCAAGGGGCGCGGCTCCCAGCGGCGCTTCCACCGGTGAATTCGAGGCGCTTGAGCTTCGTGACGGCGACAAGTCCCGTTTCGGCGGCAAGGGCGTATCCAAGGCTGTGACCAATGTAAATACCGTTATCCGCGATGCTATCGTCGGCATGGACGCTTCTGACATCTATGCGATCGACAAGGCGATGATCGACGCTGACGGCACAAAGGACAAGAGCAAGCTCGGTGCTAATGCAATTCTTGCTGTATCCATCGCATGTGCAAGAGCTGCCGCAACTTCCCTGGATATCCCGCTGTACCGTTTCCTGGGCGGCGTGAATGCCAACAGACTTCCCGTTCCGATGATGAACATTCTCAACGGCGGTGCACATGCTGCAAATACCGTTGACGTTCAGGAATTCATGATAATGCCTGTCGGCGCAAAGAGCTTCACCGAGGGTCTGCGCTGGTGCACAGAGGTGTTCCACGCACTGGCTGCCCTGCTCAAGAGCAAGGGTCTTGCTACCTCCGTCGGCGACGAGGGCGGCTTCGCTCCTGACCTTGCAAGCGACGAGGAGGCTATCCAGTATATCCTCAGCGCAGTTGAGAAGGCTGGTTACAAGCCCGGCGAGGACTTTGTCCTGGCAATGGACGCTGCTTCCTCCGAGTGGAAGAGCGGCGAAAAGGGCAAGTATCACCTGCCCAAGTCCGGCAAGGACTTCACATCTGCCGAGCTGGTAGCTCACTGGGCACAGCTCTGCGAGAAGTACCCGATCTACTCCATCGAGGACGGCCTTGATGAAGAGGACTGGGAAGGCTGGCAGATCATGACCAAGGAGCTTGGCGGCAAGGTTCAGCTCGTCGGCGACGACCTGTTCGTTACCAACACCGAGCGTCTTTCTAAGGGCATTTCCCTGGGCTGCGGCAACTCCATTCTTATCAAGCTGAACCAGATCGGCTCCGTTTCCGAGACTCTGGAAGCAATCAAGATGGCTCACAAGGCAGGCTACACTGCTATCGCTTCTCACCGCTCCGGCGAGACTGAGGATACCACTATTGCTGACCTTGCAGTAGCACTGAACACCTGCCAGATCAAGACCGGCGCTCCCAGTAGAAGCGAGCGTACCGCGAAGTATAACCAGCTTATCCGCATCGAGGAGCAGCTTGGCGCAAGCGCAGTATATCCCGGAAAGAACGCTTTCAGCTTCATGAAGTAATTGCTTATCCACACATGTCATCTTTCTCCGATATGAAATACGTCCCCCTGTTTACGCAGGGGGACGTGTTATTTACAGCAGGTATTCAAGCTGGATATCAAACGGTTCCCCTTCCGCGGCGTGCGGGAAATACTCCTGAGCCGGGACGCACCCGAGCGCCCTGTAAGCCGCCTGGCTCTCCTTTGCGGAGTGCGACGAAATGAACACGCGTTCCGCGCCGGTTTTGCGTACGATCGGCAGCGAAGCTTCGAACAGGCGCCGTCCGATTCCGTGATTACGGTAGGGCTGGGAAACATGGAACATGTGCAGCTCGATGTAATTTTTCCGGCTTCCGATAAGCTCGTTACCGAAGAATGTCCAGCCGATGAGCTTCCCGCCGTCGAACGCTCCGACGCCTATAAATCCGCGGCGTATGTTGCTGAGCATTCGTGCGGCGACTGCGCACAGCAGATTTTCGTCCCAGTCCTCGGTGAAAACCATCGGGATCAGTTCCAGCCCGTTTTCTGTGCGGCGCCAGCATTCGGTGACCTCCTGTCTGCGGATAAAGCCGTCAAGGGAGCTTTCCGTGAAATTGCGTTCAGAAAGCTGTTCCAGTATTATGTTCATCTTGTTATCTCCTCGTCTATCCTGCGGTATGCCGCGGACCAGTTGTTCTGCGGCGCTTCCAGTATGAGTGATTTTACCGGGAGCTGCGGCAGAAATTCAAGCTCGCGGCGCTGGCGTTCTTCAAGCGCCGATATATACCCGTCAAATCCGGCTAGTCCGTTTGCTGTTCCGTAGCCGCCGTTGCAGTGGTAGTCGATGACGGCGTTCAGCCATTCTTCGCCGCGCTCCGGCAGGGCTTTTTTTATATTGCCGGAAATATCTGTGCTTTCCAGATAGACTACCGTTGGCTCCAGTGGACGTATGATCTCGCATATTTCCCGAATGTACGCCAGGGAAATCGATGGCGGAAAATTGAAATGCATCATTGTTTCGCACATCGGATTCTGGAGCAGAACGCAGTTAAAAACGTACACGCTGTCCCCGGCGTTTTCCGCGAATTTACGCCACTTGCGCAGCATGACCGGACGTTCGGTTTCCCAGTTCAGGAAGTCGTAAATCTTGAATCTGAGCGCTTTGTCGAACAGCTCGCCGGATAGCTTGTCAAGCGGCACGACGATACCGCCGGACTGCTTTTCCACGAACGCTTCCATTATTGCGCGTTCCTGCCGGGAAAAATTCGCGCTGTCCGGAATGAACGCGCTGAACTCGTAGTCCGCCGGGTGGCAGCCGCAGTTTTCGTCATACATTCTGCCGCCGGTGAGTTTCGCGATATATCCCGCCGTGGTGCTTTTCCCGGAGCAGGGAAGTCCCTCGACGATGTAAAGTCTTGTCATGCAGTCATCTCCTTATCATCTTTATCATACCGGAGCCAAGCCCCTTTGCGATACTTGGTCTGAATCCGCACTTCTTGTAGAAGTCCTCTTTACCGGCGGCGCTCATCAGCTCGACAGAGGCCGCCCAGCCGGGCTGGAGCTGTCGGGATACGTATTCGTCTATTAGCGACACAAGTAGTTTCCCGAGTCCTTTGTGCTGAAATTCCGGACGGACTGCAGCGTCCTTGATGTAGAAAGACATTGCGCCATCTCCGGTAACGCGCGCCATTGCCGCCGTTTTTTCACCGCAGTGCACCGAGAATACTACCAGGCTGTTAGCAAGTGCGGTTTTTACCTGTTCCATGCAGGGAGGTGTTCAGTTCACCGCCTGGAAAAGCGAGATGAATTCACTGGCGGTCAGCGAATTTTCTTTTACTGTAAATTCAGTCATGTTCCCTCCAGAGTTCTGATCCCGGCAATTAGTACGTCAAGCGACAGCTCGAAGCTTTCCTCAATGCTGGCCGAATGCCCGAAAGCACCATTGTTGACGAGCAGCGAAAAGCCCTCCAGGAAGCCGCGCAGCGTTCTTATAAGGTGCTCTGAGATATCGCGTGAAATACCGATGCTCCCGGCAAATCGATAGAAGAACGTGAACAGCTCGTCAGTCGTGCTCATCGCGGAGCTGTCGGAATATTTGTTGTACCACAGCATGGCTTCGAATACGCCGGGGTTATCCACCGCGTACCGGTAGAATGCGCGGCACAGCTCCCGCAGGGCGTCGTACCCGCTTACGCCGGAGGTCGCACGGAGCATACGCTGCTCCATCTCGCGCCAGCCGAACAGCATAAGTTCCCGCCACAGCTCGTCAAGCCCGCTGATGTGATTATACAGCGACGGAGACTGCACTCCCAGCTCCTGCGCCAGAAGCTTCATCGTTATGCTGTTAAGTCCGTTGCGGTTTGCAAGCTCCGCCGCTTTCTGTATAACTGCTGTTTTGTCAAGCCCTGTTTTTGCCATGTACATCCCTCCTAACCATATTAATATTATAACTAATCTCATTAGTTTTGTCAAGTGACTAAAATAAAAAAACGGAGGAACGTATCCTCCGTTTTTGTTTACTTAAAGGTTTTCGTCTATCCACTTCTGCCGCGAATAAAGGAACCTTGTGATGTACTGGAGCTGGCTCACATACGTGTTTTCATTCTGCATGCTCTGCGGCTGGAATCCATTTGCTGTGTTGAGCGTTTTCCATATTTCAAAGTTCTTTTCGGCGGACGGCGTAACTAACGGCTTGTAGTAGTTAAGCGTGTCAAGCGAGGTCTGGAGCATGGTATCCTTAACCTCGTCCCAGCGTGCGCGCGCCTTTTCGCGGAAGCTGTCGTCCGTCATAAGGTAGTTGAACCATGTAATTCCGATGTAGCTGTTGCTGTCGCCGCTGCCGATCGTCGCCCAGTCATCGTACTTTGGATTATCCATGTACATGTTTCCGAACGCCAGGTCGAAATCCCATACGGGCCCCATCTCAAGGCGGCTGAGTTTTGGCTTGGTGATATAGCAGCTCCGGCGGAAGCAGGAATCAAGGTTGTAGCTGAATTCGTGGACAAGGAACCAGTCAATGAAGCTGTCAATATTGATGTAATCCTCGTAATCCGTCAGCGTAGTGATCGCATTATCAGCGCGGCACATGTAGCTGTAGATGAAGTCGTAGTGCTTCTGTGTGAAATTGTATTCAGCGTTGGGATCCTCCTCGGTGTTCGGGCTTTTGATTTTAATGTTTACGCCGCAGCCGGACGGCAGGTCAAAGTAATTCCAGCCCTTTGTATCAACATTGGGGTCTGCGCCGCCGATCTCAAGGAGATATCCGGTTTCAACGTTAGCCAGGTTATCGTCCAGCGGAAGCCTTGACGACTTTACCTCCAGCTGTTCGCCCAGGGTATAGACTCCCTGGTATATCCCGTTCATGTAGACGTCAACGGGAATTGCGGTGGGAACGAACCGGAAGCTTTCAAGCGAACGCGCCATGTCGAATGCGATGGTATTGCGCAGCAGGGATTCATCGGCATAATTCGCGATAAGCACCCAGCGCTTTGCTTCGGTCATTCCGAGCAGGGAGGTTTTTTCCTCCAGTTTTATTTTGTAAGGCTTTTTCGGCCAGGTCCAGGTGGAGTGACCTCTGCCGCGTATCTCGCCGGTGAGGACCTCGGTACTGGTGTATTTGCCGTCGGTCATGCTGGAGTCAATCTGCACGGTGCAGGGGACGTATTCTTCCTTTGTTATAGCCGCATGATCGTCAGTCGTAAGGAACACGGCGGGAATCTTTGTGCCTGTCAGCTGCCCGAATTCACCGGTTATCTCTTCGGACATGATCGTTGTTTCTTCGGAACGCGGTTTATATGACGACGGTATATAGCTGTCTGTAACAGGTATGATACGGCCGTTGCCGTCAGTCTGGTGCAGTTCGGAGACAGAACCGGACGAGCTGGAATCCCCGGAGCACCCGGTGACGAGAAGCACGCCAGCAAGCGCCGCGGACAGAATGAACTTTATTTTCAAAACGCACCTCCAGCGGTAAAATCTTATATACTAATTATATACTACCATCAAAAAATTGTCAACGCGATTTCGGATTTTCGTATAAATGCAAAAAATCACCCGACCCAAACTGTATAAAATAACACCTGTGACATATGAAAAAACCAGCCGGGATCTCCCGGCTGATTAATTATTTCTGAATTCTGTCGCCGCAAATAAGAACAAGTCCGCCGTTTGTATAAGAGGCTGCGGTATAGCCGTCCGGATCGTCGTAAAGCGTGCGTACGCTGCGTGATCTTCCCATCTCGGAGAACTCGCTGACTACGGAAACTCCGTCGAACCAGCTGTACGCTGCGCCGCAGCATTCCGTTCCGTTCACAACTGTCGTGTTTGCACCGGAGAATGTGAAGCTTTCAAGCTCCGCAGCGGTGAGCGTCTTTGAGAACGAATCTGCCAGGACAGCCTTTCCGTTATCGAGCTTATAGAGTGTCAGCGTAATTCCGCCGGAAGCGGTGTTTCCGCAGAGCGCGTAATCTCCGTTCACCACGCCGTCCGCGGCTGTCAGCTCCAGAGGAACCGGAGAAGATGCGTCGCTGAGATCCACCGCAAGCGTTACTTTTTCCTTGTCACCGAGCAGAAGCGAATCCCCGTCGAATTTCATTGTGGTGATACTGCTGTCCGCGTTGAAGGCGCTGACGGTTTTTAAATCGCGGTCGCGGATATATACAGTAATTCCGCTGTCCGATTTTTCGGCGGTGGCTGTAAAGCTGTTTCCGCATGCCGCCGCTACTGCTTCCGCGGTGTTGCAGCATGTAAGCTCGGATTTGCCGTCCATTGCGACGAGCAGCGTCTGCGTATCGTCGTACATCACGGCGGAGAAGAACTCTGCGCCGCTGTATATCGGATTTCCGAGCACTGCCATTCGCGTTTTTATTTCGCCGCTCGCGGAGTACTCGGAGTTCACCGCGTAGCTGCACCCCTGCGCCTTGCCAGTTACTGCTGTCTCCGCCGGCAGGAGGGCGGTGCGTTCGCCGGAATACTCTGTCCAGGGCATGTACGCAAGCTCGTCGTCAACGGTGAAGCTCTCGGAAAATGCGGGAGTATACACGCTTCCCAGACGTATGCTGTCCCCGGAGCTGTATATATCCGTCAGCTTTCCGCACTGTGTGGAGGTCCAGGTTTTCCCGTTCCTATCTGCGCCCATAACGCCGCAGAATGAATCGCCTGTGAACACTGCGGTAAGTCCGTTTCCAGTGAATTCCACCCGGACGAACTGCGCGCCGTCCGGCGGGAGTATCTCGATTCTGTCAGCGTCGCCGGAGATATCGTAGACTGAGATAACATCAGGCTCCGCAGCCCACATCGAATTCCCGTCGGAGAAGCTCCCGAGCTGACCGCTGCCGGTCACGAGAAGATCGCCGAATACCTGCGCGGCTGGGGATTCCGGCTGCACATAACCTCCGCCGATACGTGCGTTTGTATATGCGTTGTATATCTCGGCAAAGACCTCGGAGGTATCAGCCGCAAAATGAATCTCTGTGCTGTCTGTCTGCGGAGCAGAAAATCCCATAAATCCGACGGCTACGTCGGCTGCGCATACTACTGCAGCTCCGATGATGCAGGCTATAATGGCTTTCCGGCGCGCAGCGGGGGAGTCCTCGCGGGGCACTTCATTCTGTTCTGGCTCTGCGGCTTCTTCCGGCGTATCCTCGTCGATCTCCGGAGGGAGCTTGAGCTGTACCGCCGTGTATACGTCGGAGCGCTCCGGCTCGTCAGATTCTTCGGATTCGCCGCGCCTGCCTATCGGCTTGACTCCAGCGTACTCGCGGAATTCTTGCTCGGTCTTTTTCTTCTGGCGTGCGGTGCGGGGACGGGGCTTTTCGGGTTCTTCCGGTTCTTCGGAGGGGAGTTCCTCGTGCTTGCCGATGGGCTTAACTCCGGCGTACTCGTGGAACTCGTTATCTTCTTTCCTGCGCTGGCGGGCTGTGCGTACCGGTTGAACCTGCTCCGGCTCCCCGGAGGGCTGTTTCTGGGCTTCGTCAAGCTCCAGGCGCATGGTGATGGTGCGTTCCCAGAGCTGGCGCGCGGTATACAGCATGCGCGTGTAGTCCTTAGGCGTAAGCCCGGAGCCGTCCAGGGTAACTATCAGTGACTGGAGGTTCATGTCCGGGTGCTGTTCGATTTTTTCGACTGCTTCGTCAGGAGCGCCGCAGCCTTTCAGCAGGTAAAGAAAATCCGCCGAGCCTATGCCAAGAGAGCGCAGACGATTGAGAAATGTGAATGCGTCCATCTCCGGCGGGGCAGCTCCCTCGTCGATAAGGCATGCCGCGATATTCTGCGGCAGCAGGCTCTCCGGAACCACGCGTTCCAGCATGAGATCCCTTATCTGTGAAACTGTCATTGCATTCACTTCCTTTCGAAGATAGTCGTTTTAATCCAGTTCGAAGCCCTCTATAACGCGCTCCAGCTTCTTTTTCACCGTCGAAGTTGAAAGCCCGGTATATGCCGCAATCTCGTCCGGCTGGAATTTCCCGCCGATGTACATGCTTGCGACCAGGCGCTCAGTGTCCTCAAGCCGGCTGAATTCCGCCATTACGTCGAAATCCCTGCCGTCTGATGATATCTCGCGATTTTGTCCCGCGTATTCCTTGAACTTGGAGCGTATACGTGCGCAGAGCGTTTTCATCATGAATGTGCGGAACGCTTCCTCGGTACGCAGTCTGCCTATCGCGGACATTCCGTCACGGGCGGTGGCTGTAACGGCTTCAACAGCATCCGCTTCGTTCGTCAGAGAATAGCAGGCGGTGTAGTACATTTCACGGTACAGTGTTTCATACAGCCGTGCAAATGCTTTTGTGCCGCCGTTTGCCGCAAGCTCTGAAAGCTCCTTGTATTCGTGCTTTTCCATGTACTTCACCGCCTGGATAAATTATTCTTCGCTGTTTACTATAGCTATTCCGAGTTCCTTGAGCTGCTCCTCGCTTACAGTAGAAGGGGCTTCGCTCATCAGCTCGCTTGCATTCTGTACCTTCGGGAATGCGGTAACGTCGCGCAGGCTGTCGCAGCCGCACATGAGCATTGCAAGTCTGTCAAGACCGATACCAGCGCCGCCGTGGGGAGGTGCGCCGTACTTGTATGCGTCAACGAGGAAGCCGAACTTCGCGTTTATCTCCTCATCGGTCATGCCGAGCATTTCGAACATGTGCTGCTGAAGCTCGGGGTCGGTGATTCTGATAGAACCGCTGGAAAGCTCGATTCCGTTGAGAACCAGGTCATAGCACTTAGCGCGTACCTTTGCCTTATCTGTGTCGAGATAGGGAATGCACTCGTCGAGCGGCATTGTGAACGGGTGGTGCATAGCGAGCCACTCGCCGCTTTCATCGTCGTACTCAAAGAACGGGAACTCCACGATCCACAGGAAGTTCCAGCCCTCGGGAATGATGTCGAGCTGCTTTGCGATCTTCAGACGGAGCGCGCCGAGTACCGGCAGCGTTACCTTGTCCTTGTCTGCAACGATGAGGGCAACGTCGCCCTTTTCGCAGCCGAGAGCCTTGAGGATTGCTTCAAGCTCGCCCTCGCCCATGAACTTGGCAAAAGAGCAGTTAGGCGCGTCGTCTACCCATCTTACATAAGCAAGACCCTTTGCGCCGATACCGCGTACGAATTCAGTCTGCTTGTCGATTTCCTTGCGGGTGAGCTTTGCAGCTGCGCCCTTTGCAACGATACCGCGTACGGAGCCGCCGTTTGCGATGGCGTCCTTGAATACGGAGAATCCGCAGTCCTTGACGATATCGGAGATGTCGGTGATCTCCATGCCGAAGCGGGTGTCCGGCTTGTCGGAGCCGTAGCGGTTCATAGCCTCGTCGTAGGTCAGGCGTGGCAGCGGTGTGGGGATATCGACGTTAAGAACGGTCTTGTAGAGGTGCTTTACAAAGCCCTCCAGGCATTCCAGAATGTCGTCAACGTCAACGAATGACATCTCAAGGTCGATCTGTGTGAATTCCGGCTGACGGTCTGCGCGGAGATCCTCATCACGGAAGCAGCGTGCAAGCTGGATATATCTGTCCATGCCTGCAATCATCAGCAGCTGCTTATACATCTGCGGGGACTGGGGCAGGGCGTAGAACTTGCCGTTGTGGATTCTGGACGGAACGATGTAGTCGCGCGCGCCCTCGGGTGTGGACTTTATCATCATCGGGGTCTCTATCTCGGTGAAGCCGTTTGCGTAGAAGTACTCGCGGGCAGCCTTTGCGATCTCGTGGCGCATGATGAGATTCTTCTGGAGCGGCTCACGGCGCAGGTCAAGGTAGCGGTACTTAAGACGAAGCTCCTCGTTTGTCTTGGTGTTGCTTACTATCTCAAAGGGAGGAGTCTGCGCCTTTGAAAGGATACGCAGCTCTGTTACCATAATTTCAACGCCGCCGGTCTTGATTTCAGTGTTTACGCTCTCTCGCGCGCGTACTGTGCCCTTAGCGAGAAGAACGTACTCGGAGCGTACGCTCTCTGCTTTCTCGAAAACGCTCTTGTCGGTGGTCTCGTCGAACACCAGCTGAACGATGCCGGACTTGTCCCTTAAATCTATGAAAATAAGGCTTCCCTTGTCACGAACTCTCTGTGTGAAGCCGCCTACGACGACCTCGCCCATCTCCAGGGTGACTTCGCCGCATAAGCATGTCCTTCTCAGACCCTGCATAGTGTCTGCCATAAATTCAATCCTTCTTTCTTTTGTTGTGCCGGAAATTTTCCGCATTATTTTTTATTATAGCATTATTTCCGCTATTTTTCAAGGGGAAAACAATAATTTGTTGAAATTCTGCGCAAAATTTTACCGCCGTTATGAGCGGCGGTAATAATTTTATAGTTCTATCCAGAATCTGTTCACGTAGACTTTCTCTTCGGGGTCGAACATCTTGTTTTCGAAAACACCGTTGTTGCGTACTATGACTTTCTGGGACGCGTAATTGTCCTCGTCGCATACGCCGAGAATGCGGTCGAATCCGAACGAACGCGCTATGCGAAGCCCCTGCTCCAGTATCTCCGAGGCAACGTCCCTGTTACGCTCAGAGCGTCTGACGGCGTATCCGATGTGTCCGCCGTAGTTCAGCAGGTATTCAGTCAGCTCGAATTTCAGACTGAATACGCCCACCAGCTTTTTGCCCTCGTAGCAGAGGTAGAAATTCTCGCGGACGTATCCCTCCGGGAGATCCTTTCCGGATTTGCGGTTGCGCTTCTCCTGAAGCCACGCGTCATAGTTGTCGTGATCCGCGAAGCCGATACAGCTCTCGCCGTATTTGTCAAACTCCCTGTAGAAATCAAGAACATCGTTCTGATTTGTTTCATCGGGAAGTACGAAATTTATCATTCAGCTGTTTCCTTTCATCTGTTCCAGTACTTGCGGTCAAGGCTGCGGAAGCTTATCGCCTGCGCGATGTGCGGCTTCTGGATATCTTCGCTGCCCGCAAGGTCGGCGCAGGTGCGCGCTACCTTGAGTATCCTGTCATATGCGCGTGCGGAAAGTCCGAGCTTGTCAAAGGCGGCTTTCAGCATCGCTTCCGCGTCGAGAGTCAGCCGGCATACCTCGCCGATTATATCCGATGTGATACCGCTGTTGCTCTTTATCGGCGTTCCGGCGAAGCGCTTCTTCTGGATCTCAACGGCTTTCTGGACGCGCTCTGCGATGGCTGCAGAGCTTTCCTGCGGCCTGCGTTTGCTGAGGTCATCGTATTCTACGGGCTTGACCTCGATCTGGATATCAATTCGGTCGAGCACAGGCTGCGATATCCTGTTGAGATAAGCGGTGACTTTCTGCGGAGTGCAGGTGCATTTCTTGACGGGGCTGCCGAAGTTTCCGCAGGGGCAGGGGTTCATCGCAGCCACCAGCATTACGTCGCAGGGATAGCTGACGGAGCCGCTCGCCCTGGAAATCACGATGTCCCCGTTTTCAAGGGGCTGCCGGAGCGCTTCAAGTACGCGGCGGTCAAATTCCGGGAGCTCGTCGAGAAACAGCACTCCGTTGTGCGCCAGGCTTATTTCTCCGGGACGGGGAATGCTTCCTCCGCCAACCAGCCCGACCGCGGAAGCCGTATGGCTCACCGCCCGGAACGGACGTTCGGTGATGAGCGGCTCCGCAGGGTTTATCTCCCCGGCGACTGAGTAGATCTGAGTGGTTTCGATGCTCTCGGCGAACGTTATCTCCGGCATTATCGACGGAATGCGCTTGGCGAGCATGGATTTTCCGGAGCCTGGAGGTCCGAGCATGAGCAGGTTATGGCTTCCGGCTGCCGCGACTTCTATCGCGGACTTTGCCTGAGCCTGTCCCATTACGTCCGCGAAATCCGCGATGTGCTGCATTTCACGGCGGCGCGGTATGTACTTTTCCTCCGGGGTAAGTCCTGTTCCGTGCTTCAGAAACTCGATTATCTGCGTTACGTGCTCTACTCCATATACGGTTATTCCGTCCGCCACGCTGGCTTCCTTGGCGTTTGCTTTCGGCAGGAATACGCGCTTTATCCCGTTTTGCGCGGCGGTCAGCACCATTGAAAGCGCGCCGTTCACCGGGGCTAATTCGCCGTTTAATGACAGCTCGCCGATGAACGCGCTGTCCGAAAGGTCGCCGGAAATTATACCACCGAGCTTCATCAGCGCTGTGATTATCGGCAGATCGAACATCGAGCCTATCTTTCGCACGCTTGCAGGCGCGAGATTTACGGTAACGCGTCCGTTGAGCAGCTTAAGCTCGAGCTGTCCCAGGACCGCGCGTATACGCGCTTTGCTCTCCTGCACCGCGATATCCGGCATGCCGACGATGTCGAACGTAGGCTGTCCCGGCGAAATACTCGCCTGGACAGTCACCATAAATGCGTTTAATCCAAAAAGTCCCGTGCTGTTTATCTGACTGAACATGAATTACTCCTTATCCAGAATAAGCTCAAAGTTGTCGATATCCTGGTATTTTCCGTGCTTGAAGCCCACCTGATGCAGCGTCCCGCAGGGCGTGAAGCCGAATTTCGCGTGAAGCCGCTCACTGGCGTCGTTCCCGGCGGTTATTACTGATACAACGCTGTGCAGAGTGTCAGAGCTGTGCGCGATTTTCAGAACTTCGTCTATCAGCGCGGAAGCCACGCCCTGCCTGCGGAATTCATGACCGACGTATACCGAAAGCTCCGCAGTGGACTTGTACGCTTCCTTGCTGCGGTATTCCGACAGGGACGCGTATCCTGCAGGTGCGTCGTTTATTTCCGCAGTCAGAATAAAATTATCTGATGTCTGGTGTTCGCTGAACCATTCTTCCCATTCCGGGAGCGTGCGCGGGTTGAGATCGAGTGTCGCAACTCCGTGCACTACCTCGTAGTTATATATTTCCAACAGTGCCGGAACATCTTCCTTTTTCGCAGGTCTAATCGTCATATTGATGCTTCCTTTCAATATCTGCTGAATACTATTGTACATAACCAGCCGTGTTTTGTCAATACCTGTCGCAGAGTGGCAGATCGATTTTTTCAGACAACCGTCACAAAAAGACAGGTTAAATGTTACAATTCCGCTTGCAAATTTTATATATTTGTGCTATAATTATAATATGTGTTTTAAAGCAGTCAGCTTTTTTCAGGAAAGGATTTGATCATTTGAAGCGTGTAGGACTTGATATAGGTTCAACGACCGTAAAGGCGGCGGTGCTCGGAGAGAACAACGAGCTTCTGTACAGCCAGTACAGACGGCATTTCTCTGATATCCGCAAGACCGTATATGATATTATTGAAGAAGTCGGAGAGAATTTCAGGGGAGAGCGTGTGCTTATCGCTGTTACCGGCTCCGGCGGAATTTCCGTGTCCAAGTGGCTTGGCATTCCGTTTGTGCAGGAGGTCGCTGCGGGTACAAACGCAATAAAGCAGCTCATTCCGCAGACTGACGTTGCGATAGAGCTTGGCGGCGAGGACGCGAAGATCACATATCTCACCGGCGGACTTGAGCAGCGTATGAACGGTACATGCGCCGGCGGTACAGGCGCGTTCATCGACCAGATGGCGGCGCTGCTGAACACCGATATCGGCGGACTTAACGAGCTTGCCAAGGAACACACCACAATATACCCGATAGCCTCCCGCTGCGGCGTTTTCGCGAAGAGCGACATACAGCCGCTGCTCAACGACGGCGCAAAGCGTTCGGACGTAGCAGCTTCCGTGTTCCAGTCGGTAGTCAACCAGACGATCAGCGGACTTGCCTGCGGTAAGCCTATCCGCGGTAATGTAGCATTCCTGGGCGGACCTCTGCACTACCTGTCGGAACTCCGCGCACGTTTCATAGAAACTCTGAACCTCAAGGACGAGCAGATAATCTTCCCGGAGAACGCGAACCTGTTCGTTGCGATGGGCTGCGCATTCTCAGACGAGACCGCAGAAGCTGACCTTGACGCGCTTGTTAAGAAAGCCGGCAGCCTTGAAACCGCACAGATGCGCGAGGTAGAGCGCCTTGCTCCGCTGTTCAAGGACGAGCAGGAGCTTAAGGAATTCCGCGAGCGCCATGCAAAGGCAGTCATTCCGGTAGCGGACATCAAGAAGCACAAGGGTGCATGTTACCTGGGCGTAGACGCAGGCTCTACAACGACTAAGGCAGTCCTGCTGAACAAGGACGCTGAGATAATCTATTCGCACTACAGCGGCAACGGCGGCGACCCTCTGAAATCCGTTATCGGCATTCTGAAAGAGATATATGCACAGCTCCCCGAGGGCGCTTACATAGCTAAGGCGTGCGCTACCGGTTACGGTGAGCACCTCATTAAGGCGGCTCTCGGCGCTGATTACGGCGAGATCGAGACGATGGCGCACTACAAGGCGGCTGACCGCATACTCCCCGGTGCTGAGTTCATTCTGGACATCGGCGGTCAGGACATGAAGTGCATGCGCGTCAAGAACGGCGAGATCGAGAGCATTCTGCTGAACGAGGCATGTTCCAGCGGCTGCGGCTCGTTCATCGAGAATTTCGCGAACGCGCTCGGCATGTCCTCCGCGGACTTCGCGACCCTGGGACTTACCGCAGAGCACCCCGTTGACCTAGGTTCCCGCTGCACGGTGTTCATGAACTCCCGCGTAAAGCAGGCACAGAAAGAGGGCGCGACCGTTGCGGACATCTCCGCAGGTCTGTCCTATTCCGTTGTAAAAAACGCGCTGTTCAAGGTAATCAAGCTTCGCGATACCTCCACCATGGGCGATAAGATAATCGTACAGGGCGGTACGTTCATGAATAATTCCGTTCTGCGTGCGTTCGAGCTTATCTGCGGCAGGGACGTTGTACGCCCTGACAAGGCAGGACTTATGGGCGCCTACGGAAGCGCGCTCATTTCCATCGAGCGCGACGACGGCAAGGGAAGCACCATCGCTACCCTGGACAAGCTGGAGAATTTCACGGTCGAAAAGACCACCGCGCGCTGCGGCCGCTGCTCCAACAACTGTCTGCTGACTATCACGAAATTCCCGGACGGAAAGCGCTACATAAGCAATAACCGCTGCGAGCGCGGCGCCGGCAACGTCACCACCAAGGAGAAGCTGCCGAATCTGTTCGACTATAAATACCACCTGCTGTTCGACCGCGAATGTCTGCCGGAGAGCACCGCAAAGCGCGGTGTTGTCGGACTTCCGCGAGTTCTCGGCATGTATGAGAATTACCCGTTCTGGCACAAGCTTTTCACGGAACTCGGCTTCTCGGTGAAGCTGTCGCCGAAATCCAGCCGCGAGATATACGACAAGGGCATTGAAACCATGCCGTCCGAGTCCGTATGCTACCCGGCAAAGCTGGCGCACGGCCATATCCAGGCGCTTATCGACGAGGGCGTGAAGTTCATTTTCTACCCCTCCATGCCGTATGAAATGAGCGAGAACAACGGCGCGGACAACCACTATAACTGCCCGGTCGTCGCTACATATTCTGAGGTAATCAAGAACTCCGTGCCGGAACTGCGCAAGGAAGTAAAGTTCATGAATCCGTTCCTGCCGATATTCCACAAGAAGCGCATGGGCGAGCGCCTTTACGAGGAGTTCACCAAGGAATTCCCGGACGGCGGTTTTACAAAGGAAGAGATAGTTTCCGCACTTGAAAAGGCGTACGCCGAGGACGAGGCGTTCAAGGCTGAGATGCACCGCAAGGGCGAGGAAACGCTGAAATTCCTGGAGGACAACGGAAAGAACGGTATAGTTCTCGCCGGCAGACCCTACCACATCGACCCTGAGATAAACCATGGACTTCCCGAGATGATAGCGGGCTACGGATACGCAGTACTCACCGAGGACAGCGTTGCTCACATGGAGCAGGTAGTACGTCCGATAAGAATAGTTGACCAGTGGACATACCATTCAAGACTGTACGCAGCGGCGCATGTAGTCGGCAAGCACGACTGCCTGGAGCTTGTTCAGCTGAACAGCTTCGGCTGCGGTCTTGACGCGATAACCACCGACCAGGTACAGGAGATACTCCGCAGCTTCGGCAAGCTCTACACCTGCCTCAAGATAGACGAGGTTAATAACCTCGGTGCTGCAAGAATACGCCTGCGCTCGCTGATATCCGTTGTCGAGGAGCGCAAGCGCCATCACTATAAGCCCGTGATGGGACATCTGGGTTACGTACGCCAGCCGGAGTTCACCGAGGAAATGCGCAAGAAGCACACTATCCTCTGCCCGCAGATGGCGCCTATCCATTTTGACTTACTGGAAGCCGCATTCGGACATTCCGGATACAACGTCGTTATCCTCAACGACTGCTCTAAGGCTGTCGTTGACGAGGGTCTGAAATACGTAAACAACGACGCGTGCTACCCGTCAATACTTATCGTCGGACAGCTTATCCACGCGCTCAACAGCGGTAAGTACGACCTCAAGAACACCTCCGTCATGATAACCCAGACCGGCGGCGCGTGCCGTGCGACAAACTACGTCGGCATGCTGAAAAAGGCGCTCAAGGATTCCGGACATGCGGATATTCCGCTTATCTCGCTGAACGTTGTCGGACTTGAGAAGCAGAGCGGCTTCAAGCTTACAATGCCGCTGGCTATCCGCGCGTTCATGGCGATAATCTACGGCGACGTGCTGTCGCGCTGCCTGTATAAGGTGCGCCCGTATGAGGTCACAAAGGGAAGCGCAGACGCGCTCTACCAGAAGTGGCGTCTGTTCCTGCGCGAGGACATGAAGCACCTGTCCCTGCCGAACTTCAACAAGAACGTCCGCAACATCGTAAAGGACTTCTCGGAGTTCCCGGTGCGCGACATAAAGAAGCCCCGCGTCGGACTTGTCGGCGAGATACTTGTTAAATTCCACCCGGTTGCCAATAACAATATCATCGGGCTGCTCGAAAACGAGGGCTGCGAGGTAGTTGTACCCGATCTGATGGGATTCTTCTACTATATCTGCTCCCACGGAAAGACCAAGCGCGAGCTTCTGTACACAACACGTACAAAGGCGTTCGCTGAGAATGCCGCAGTAAAGGCGTTCCGTTTCATGGAGGGAAGCTACCGCAAGGCGGTAAAGGGCACAAAGTTTGGCTGCCCCGGCGATATCTACGAAATGCGCGAGTCCGTGCGTTCGATAGTTTCTCCGGGCAACATCGCCGGCGAGGGTTGGTTCCTTTCCGCAGAAATGCTGGAACTCATCGGCGAGGGCGTGCCGAATATCGTCTGCATGCAGCCGTTCGCCTGCCTGCCTAATCACGTTACCGGCAAGGGCGTTATCGGTGAGATACGCAGACAGCACCCGGAGAGCAATATCGTTGCAGTAGACTTCGACCCGGGCGCTTCCGAGGTAAACCAGGTCAACAGAATAAAGCTGATGCTCACGCAGGCATTTGCGAACGCCAGAATAAGCCGCCGCAGTGTTGTGAATATCCAGCCGGACGACCAGTATTCTCAGCTCATTGCAGCGGGCGCAAAGAATTAAATTGATTCCTGCATTACTGTAAGGTGTAATAACAAGGCACTTAGTTTAATGAGGAGGAAATTGTTTGAAAAAGGTAATATCGGTGCTGATGGTGCTGGTAATGGCACTCACACTGATGAATGTAGCGGCTTTCGCTGCGGCGGACGTGGAGCTTTCCGTCACCGCCAAGCAGTACGACGGCTATACGCTGGTCAACGTATCAAGAAGCAGCGGCAGCAAGGTGTATTACACGACCGATGGTACGAAACCCACATTTGAGTCAAAAAAGTACACGACCAGATTAAGGATAACCGAGCCGTGCACGCTTAAACTCGTCAGCTATGTGAATGGCGAGGCTGTGAATTACCTTACCCAAAAGGTGAAGGTACAGCTGAAAAAACCGTCAGCGACCCTGAAAAAGAAGGGCGAGGAATACACCTATTATGTGAGCGCTCCGGAGGGCGCAAGCATTTACATGACGCTTGACGGCTCCAAACCGTCGAAAAAGAACGGTACACTGATAACGGGCGGTACGGTAACTATTCCGGCTAAGTCAAAGGCGAAGTTTATATGCGTCAAGAAAGGCTGGCTTAATTCCGCTGTGTTTACGCTGAGAGTAGGCGCGGCTCCCTCAGGTTATGAAACGTACGCTGATGAGGTCATTAGACTTGTCAACGAGCAGCGCGTTGCCAACGGACTTAATGAGCTTTCAACATACTACGATCTGAACGCTGTTGCTCAGACCCGCGCTCAGGAGCTTACTCAGTCTTACTCGCATACCCGCCCCGATGGATCAAGCTGCTTCACCGCGCTGACCCAGGCAGGTATCTACTACTATAGTTCGGGTGAGAACATCGCGTCAGGCTACGGCACTCCTGAAGCAGTTGTCAACGCCTGGATGAATTCCCCGGGACACCGCGCTAACATTCTCAGCCCGAAGTTCAACTATATAGGCGTCGGGGTCAGTGCTGATGGTTCCTACTGGGTGCAGGTGTTCACTTCTTAAAAACATCATGAGGAGATAAAAATGGCTTCAACACAGTTTACTACCAATTCCAACGGCGAAAAGAGCGGAAAGAAGATCAGCTTCTGGGTGCTCCTCGGGATTATAACAGTAGTGGTGCTGATAGTGCTGTTCAACTGCTTTTCAGTGGTGAACGAGGGCTACATCGGCGTCAAGTACCAGTTCGGAAAGATTGTTTCCAGCGACCTCACCGCGGGACTGAACTTCCACATTCCGTTCATCGAGGAGATCGACCAGGTGGATATCCGCGAGCAGATATATTCAGTGCAGACGGACGCTTACACCAGCGACACGCAGACCGTAGACAACCTCGGGCTGAAGCTCAACTATTATTACGACGGAACCAAGCTTCCGGAGATAATCCGCACCATAGGCATCAGCAACGTTGAAACCAAGCTTCTCGTGCCGAATGTCGCGAAGATATCCAAGGACGAGATAGGCAAGGTCAAGGCTGAGGACCTGGTGCAGAACCGCTCAGACGTTCAGAATGCGATATATACTTCGCTGAAATCCACACTGGAGCCGCAGGGAATCATCGTGACTGCATTTGCGATAGAGAACCTCGCATTTGAGGACGCATTCGAGCAGTCCATACAGGCTAAGGTGATCGCGGCGCAGGACGCTCTGAAAATGCAGAACAAGACCGCAGAGCGCGAGGAAGAGGCAAAGCAGAAGGTCATCGCAGCGCAGGCTGACGCGGATTCCCAGAAGATAAAGGCAGACGCGGAGGCTTACGCCATCAAGGCAGTGCAGGAGCAGCTCGCGAAAAGCCCGAACTACATCGACTACCTCAAGGTGAACAACTGGGACGGCGTGCTCCCGCAGGCCATCGGCACTGAGGTAAACCCGTTCATCGCGCTTGACGGCAGTGCTTCCTCTACTGGAAAGACTACCACGACAAGCAGCGCAGCAGAATAAAAAATACGCAGGAATGCCGGACGGCGCAGCTGTCCGGTATTCCACATTAAAAAAGGAAGGTCATTATTTTGGATTATAACACCCTAAAGCGCAACGCGCTCACAAGCTTCTTTTCAAGGACTAACGAAATGCAGCGCAAGGCGGTATTTCAGGTAAAGGGCGCAGTCCTGATAATCGCGGGCGCGGGCAGCGGAAAGACTACCGTGCTCTGCAACCGAATAGCGAACATGATGCGTTTCGGCAATGCATATCTTGACAACGAGGTTCGCGATATAACCCCGGAGGAGGAACAGTTCCTTGAAGCGTTCCCGTCGATGGAAAAGACTCCGGAGAACGCCGAGCGCCTGGCGCAGATAGTTGCAGTGGATTCGGTCGCGCCATGGAATATCCTGGCGATAACGTTCACGAACAAGGCGGCGGGCGAGCTGAAGCAGCGCCTTATCGACATGATAGGCGAGGGCGCAGAGAAGATAAACGCTTCCACATTCCATTCCGCGTGCGTCAAGATACTCCGCCGGGAGATAGAGAACCTTGGCTATCAGCGCAGCTTCACGATATACGATGAGGACGACTCCAAGCGCGTTATCAAGGACGTAATGAAGCGCCTTGACATGGACGAAAAGGTGTTCAATCCCAAGGTTTTCAAGAACATGATCTCCCGCTGCAAGGACAAGATGATAAGCCCGGAGGAATACGCTCCGATGGCGCAGGCTTCCGGCGAGCTGCTGGAGAAGCGCTGCGCAGAGGTGTACACCCAGTACCAGGCGGCGCTCCGTGCGGCAAGCGCAGTGGATTTCGACGACATAATCTACCTTACGGTAAAGCTGTTCGAGGATTTCCCGGACGTGCTCGATCATTACCGCCACCTCTACAAGTACATCATGGTTGACGAGTACCAGGACACCAACGTTGCGCAGTACCGCCTGATATCCCTGCTTGCAGGCGATAACGGAAATCTCTGCGTTGTTGGCGACGACGACCAGTCCATCTACCGTTTCCGCGGCGCTACCATCGAGAACATTCTGAACTTCGAGAAGCAGTATCCCGGCAGCGTAGTAATACGCCTGGAGCAGAATTACCGTTCCACCGAGAATATTCTGAACGCCGCTAACGCCGTTATCAAGAACAACACCCAGCGCAAGGACAAGGCGCTGTGGTCGGACCTCGGCGAGGGCGAGAAGATAAAGTGCTGCAATTTCGACAGCGAGATCGCGGAGGCGCGCTTCGTTGCCGATACTATCCTTGACGGCGTGAAGAACGGAAAGCACTACACGGATTTCGCGCTGCTGTACCGCAGTAACTCCCAGTCGAGAAGCTTCGAGAATACGCTGGCGCGCTCCGGAATCCCGTACACCATCGTCGGCGGACTGCGATTCTACGACCGTAAGGAGATAAAGGACATCATGTCCTATCTCGCAGTGCTGAACAATCCGTACGACACGGTGCGTTTCCGTCGCATAATCAACGAGCCTAAGCGCGGTATCGGCGACGCCACCGTCGAGGAGATAATCCGCATAGCCGACGGACTGCGCATGTCCCCGATAGAGGTGTGCCGTGACGCTTCCCAGTTCGAAACGCTCTCCAGAAAATCCGCTGCGCTGAAAGCTGCGGCGAACCTCTTTGACGAGCTGGACGAGCTTGCGGATACACTCCGCCTTGATGAGCTTATCGACGCAGTAGCCGAGAAATCCGGTTATATAAAGGCAATGCAGGCTCTCGGCGAGGAGGGCGCGGGACGTATCGAAAACATCACCGAGCTGAAGTCCAACGCAATGACTCTGCTTGACGAGAATCCCGAAACCACGCTCCCGGACTTCCTGGAGCAGGTGGCGCTGGTTTCCGACCTGGACAGCTACGACGGCGACCTCGACCGTGTTTCGCTTATGACCATGCACAGCGCAAAGGGTCTGGAGTTCGATACTGTATTCATGGTCGGCGCGGAGGATAACATATTCCCGAGCTACCGCAGCATGAACGACCCCTCCGAAATGGAGGAGGAGCGCCGTCTGGCATACGTTGCGATAACACGTGCAAAGAAAATGCTGTACATCACGCACACATCATATCGTGTGCTGTATGGTCAGACTATGCGTAACAAGCTTTCAACATTCGTCCGCGAGATTCCGGAGAACCTCATCGAAAAGGTAGGCGAAAGAGTACGCAAGCCCGCTTCCGAGTGGAAGAAGCCTGTCAAGCCGAATTATCTGGCGCAGGAAGCTGCAATGGCGACCGCAAAGCCTACTCCGGTAGTCACCGGAATAGTGTTCGCGGCTGGCGACCGCGTGAAGCACAACGTATTCGGACATGGAACTGTAGCTGAAGCCAAGCGTATGGGCAACGACACGATGCTCACGATCAATTTCGATAACGGTCAGACAAAGAAGGTAATGGCGAATTTCGCCCGGATAGAGAAGCTGTAATACAAAACAGGAGCGTGCGATACATGAAAAAGATTACAATTAACATGATGTCCAGCGCGACCAGCGTTAAGGGACAGGGCGTAGGTTCAGCATATATCGAGCAGGTGGGACTTGTAAAGAGCGAGCTTTCGGACAAGTTCGAGGTAACGGAAAACAAGCACATGAAAGCGGATATCACGCACTATCACACACTTAATCCGAATTACTACCTTGGCAGGAAGTCCGCAACGAAGTACGGGCGCTCCGTGGGGTATGTACACATGCTGCCGGAAACAGTGGAAACGAGCCTTGATCTTCCGCGGTTCATGAAGAACATATTCTATAAGTACATGATAAAGTTCTACAAGAGCATGGATTATCTTGTGACCGTAAATCCGTATTTCATCGGCAGACTGGCGCATTACGGCGTTCCGAAGGAAAAGGTGACGTATATCCCGAATTTCGTATCGTCCGAGGTGTTCCACCCGGTTTCCGCAGAGGAAAAGAAAAAGCTGCGCGAAAAATACGGACTGGAGGATAAGTTCACGGTCGTATGCGCCGGACAGCTCCAGGTGCGCAAGGGAGTCTTTGATTTCGTGAAGATCGCGGAGCAGATGCCGGACATACAGTTTGTATGGGCGGGCGGATTTTCTTTCGGAAAGATAACCGACGGCTACGACGAGATCAAGAAGATCACCGCAAATCCTCCGGCGAACATCAAGTTCCTTGGTATCATCGACCGGGAGTTCATGAATGAAGTGTACAACCTGGGCGATGTCATGTTCCTGCCGAGTTTTGAGGAGCTGTTCCCGATGACGATACTGGAAGCGATGTGCGTGAATATACCGATAGTCCTGCGTGATCTCGACATCTATCCGGATATCCTGTTCGACTTCTACAGCAGATCGGACAGCGTGGACGGCTTCATAAAGGAACTTGACAGGCTCCACAACGACAAGGATTATTACGCGCAGCAGGTGGAGGCTTCCAGGCGTGGGAACCAGTTCTACTCCCGTGAGCACGTCGCGAAGATGTGGGACGAGTTCTACTCCATGGTGAGGGATTCCATTCCCAATAAATGACCGCATGTGCAATATCTTTTGAGCATTAAATCCCCGGAACATAAGTTCCGGGGATTTTTCTGTCTGTTGTAATATTAAGGACATGCAGTTCATAGAATTTAACAAAACGAATGGGGGAATATGAAATGATAGCCGCAAGGACAACCACCGGAGTTCCGATAGCACATGCCGCGCGTAAGATAACGCTTCCGTCCGGCGGGGTATCCCGTCTTGCCGAGATAAGGCTCCGGACAGGACGATGCGCCAGTGCAGTCACTCTGGACGGAAAGATGATACGCTGCTCCGATGTTTTCACGCAGGAGGATATCACGGCGTGCTTCCTGGAACTGTGCCGGAATTCAGTGCACAGCTTCGCCCGGGAGATCGCGGAGGGCTACATAACGCTACCCGGAGGACATCGCGTGGGATTCTGCGGGACTGCGGCAGGACAGGACGGAAAGCTGACGACGCTGCGGGACGTATCCTCGCTGAATATCCGCTTTGCACGGGAGATTCCGGGCTGCGCACAGGCGCTTTATGACCGCGCATTCACGGACGGTCTGTGCTCGCTCATTGTCGCGGGGAAGCCACTTTCCGGAAAGACCACCGTGCTCCGTGACCTGGCGCGGATAGCCGGGGAAAACCATCGCGTATGCGTAGTGGATACCCGCGGGGAGCTTGCGGCGGTGCACGACGGAGTTCCGGCGCTCGACATCGGCGAAAATACTGACGTCCTCAACGGCTATTCCAAAGCCGACGGAATAATGTGCGCGCTTCGTTCGCTCAGCCCGGAGATGATTATTTGCGATGAGATCGGCAACGACGCCGGGGCAGTCCGGCGGTGCATGAACTGCGGAGTAAAGCTGGTCGTGTCGGCGCATGCGGCGAGTATCCGGGAGCTTCGCAGCCGACCTGGGATTTCTGAGCTTCTTCCGTATTTTGATAAGGCTGCGCTGCTCGGCGGACGCGGAAAGCTCCTGGAAGTTACGGAGCTGATACCATGAAGCTGGCTGCGGGACTAATAATTCTGCTTATCTGCGGTGGCTGGGGGATATCCCGCCGTATGAACCTCAGGCGCCGCTGTGCCCTTCTGCGGGAGCTGCGTTTAATGCTGGAGCAGTATTCGATAAAAATTGCCTGTACCGCGCCTATGTTAGAACAGCTTGCGGCGGAGGGGCAGGGGGAATTCAGCGGGATACTTCGCCAGTGCCTGGCGGAAACTCCGGATATCCGCAGCGCGTGGTCGCAGGCGGTGAAGCAGCTTTCCGCGCTCCCGTACTGCGGAAAAGAGGAGAGCGCCGTGCTTGCTGAGCTTGGAGCTACCCTCGGGACATGCCCGGCGGAAAGCGAGCTTTCGCTGCTGCGGCTGCAATCCGCAGAGCTGGACAGGCTGATAACGCAGGCGGAGAAGATTTCAGAGCAGAAGGGCAGGCTGTACAGCTCCGGAGGAATATTGGCGGGACTTGCTGCGGCGGTGCTGCTGCTTTAGGGGTATGTGAATGGAACTTGACCTGATATTCAAAATCGCGGCGGTGGGCATAATCGTGGCAGTCCTGAACCAGATACTCAAAAAGACCGACCACGACGAGCAGGCGATGATGCTTACCGTCGCTGGTCTGGTGATCGTGCTGATGATGATAATTCCGGCGATAAATGAGCTTTTCAACACGATAAAATCCGTGTTCGGGTTGTGGTGAGCTATGGATATAACGTCACTTGTAGGGGTCGCAGTGCTTTCGGCGGTGCTGTGTGTTATCGTCCGTCAGTACAAGCCGGAGATGGCGCTTGGTGTGAGCATCGCGTGTGGAATACTCATCATGTGCGCGGTGATATCAATGCTGGCTCCGGCTGCGGAGCTGATATCGCAGCTCACCGGAAGCGCAGGACTTGACGGGGGATATTCCCGCACGCTGTTCAAGGCGCTTGCAGTATGTTATATAACGCAGCTCGGCTCGGACTGCTGCAAGGACGCCGGGGAAAGCGCCATCGCCGGGAAAATAGAGCTTGCCGGAAAGGCGGCGGTCGTGGTGATATCGCTTCCGGTGTTTTCATCGCTGGCCGAGGTAGTCACAAAGCTCATAAGCTGAAAGGGAGAGGACGGAAAATGCGGCGTGTCATTCTGCTTGTGGCGAAGCTTATGCTGATATGCACGGCGGGGCTGCTCCTGTGCGGAATGTCGTCAGACCCCGGCGGAGCCATCGCGGACGCAGTGCCGCCGGAGGCTTCTGAAATTCTTGACGGAGCCGGGATAACTCCGGAGAACAACGGCGCGGCTTCCCTTACGGTGGACGGAGTTCTCGCATGGCTGTGGCAGTCCTGCCTGGACAGGCTCACCGAACCGGTAAGGCTTCTGGCGGCGCTGTGCGGGATAGTGCTTCTGAGCGCTCTGGCAAAGAGCGCCGGAGACGGCTCCGGTAACATGTCCGGAGTATTTTCAGCGGTTGGAGTACTGGCGGGAGCCGGCATGACCGCCGCGGCTGTTTCAGACGCGCTGACCCATACGCTCAACGTCTTGCAGGCAGCTTCGGAGTTCATGCTTGTATTCGTGCCGCTTTACGCCGGGGTGATCGCGGTGATGGGAAAGGCGGCTGCTGCCTCCGCCGTTAACACGGTGACTCTGGGAGCAGCGCAGCTTTTTTCGCAGCTGGCGGTGAACTTCCTGGCGCCGGTCTGCGGGACCGTCATGGGACTTTCAGTCACTGGCGCTGTCCACCCGGAGCTTAATATCTCGAAGCTGGCGGAGTTTATCAAAAAGGTGTCCGTATGGGGACTGAGCCTGCTTATGACGGTGTTCATGAGTATTCTGTCAGCGCAGACGTTCGTGAATAACGCCGCAGACAGCGTTCTGATACGAACGGCTAAGTTTGCGGTATCCAATGGAGTTCCGATAGTAGGCGGCACGATATCCGATGCAGTAAATACCGTCAGTGCAAGCCTTTCGCTTCTGCACAGCGGCATCGGGACTTACGGCATAGTCGCGGTGGTAGTTATGATACTCCCGCCGCTGATGACCGTCGTGCTGTACCGCCTTGCACTCTCCGCTGCGGAAGCGGTCGGCGGAGTTTTCGGAATAAAGGGGCTTGAGGAACTGTTCCGCGCCGCAGGCTGGGTGATGTCCATAATCATGGCGGTTATCGTGTGCTTCCTGCTGCTGAACACTATCTCGGCGGTGATTATGCTGGCGATAGGCAGCGGCACGGCGTGAGGAGGGCATATGCAGTTTCTTTCAACAGTGTGCATGGCGGCGATAGCTTCCGCACTGTTCCGGCTGCTCGTCCCGGAGAACCGCTTTGCTAAACAGATATCGCTTCTGGTGGCGGCGCTGTTTCTGCTGGCGGGGATAAACGCAGTGAAATCTGCGGACTTCAGCTTCGACAAAACGCAGTACAGCTATGAAGCGGACGCTGATTACGTAGGATTCTCCGGCGACATCAACAAGGAGCTTCAGAAGAAGATATGCAGTGAAATGTCTGACAAGCTTTATTCGCTGCTGAATTCTTCCGGGATATATCCGGATGAAATTCATGTTATCGTTAATATTTCGGGATTGTACAGCATATCTATTACACAGGTGAAGCTTGTATTCAGTGAAGCCCAGCGCTCGGCGGCAGAAGCGGCGGAGGAGCTGCTTTCACAGGAGCTTCCGCCCGAGATAAAGGTAACTTCCGTAATTGAGGGGTGATAAGATGGAACGCCTGACAGGGCGGTTGAGCGGATTTGTGACGAAGCTTGGCGACGGCGGCTGGCGCAGGATAGTCATTATCGCCGGGATAGCCGCGATAGCTCTTCTGTTTCTCAGTACGCTCACGCCGAAAAGCGAGCCGCAGCAGACC
>Ga0129310_1000928_pt1 | contig 29702 bp, 28 predicted proteins | sample Go1ome_2_FD_94433 | JGI IMG/M metagenome (GOLD analysis project Ga0129310, IMG submission 94433) | Western lowland gorrila individual fecal microbial communities from Wisconsin, USA - Go1022A metagenome | ecosystem: Host-associated > Mammals > Digestive system > Large intestine > Fecal | place... | reverse complement strand
TGTCCCATGATATCCGGACACCAATGAATGCGATTGTGGGTCTGACGGCAATCGCAGGAGCAAATGTTGAGAGCAAGGACAGAGTCATTGAATGCCTCGGCAAGATCACAGAATCAAGCCGCCATCTGCTGGGGCTGATCAATGAAGTATTGGATATGGCACGTATTGAAAGTGGAAAAATGACACTGGCACAGGAGGATTTCAATCTGCCGGATCTGGTGGATAATCTTATAACACTCACAAAACCGGTGATTGATGAACATAAACACAATTTAGATATACACATTAATCACATTGAACATGAGAGTGTCTGTGGTGACAGCCTGAGAATCCAGCAGGTATTTGTGAATCTGATGAGTAATGCGATCAAGTATACACCGGATGGTGGGAATATTACTTTTTCCATAGAGGAAAAGCCAAATGGATTTTCAGAACTTGGATGCTATGAATTTACGATTGAGGATAATGGGATCGGTATGTCACCGGAATTCCAGAAAATCATGTTTGATCCTTTCAGCCGCGCAGATGACCACCGGACAACCAAGGTTCAGGGAACTGGTCTGGGAATGGCAATCAGCAGAAATATTGTGAACCTGATGAATGGTAATATTAAAGTGGACAGCACCTTACATAAGGGAACTAAAATTACAGTAACCATTTATCTTGAACTTCAGAAAAAAGAAAAAGAACAGGACAGAAATCTGATGAATCTGCCTGTTCTGGTTGTGGATGATGATAAGACATGCTGTGAAAGTACAGTTGCTACACTGAAAGAAATCGGTATTACAGGTGAGTGGGTTCTCTCTGGCAGAGAAGCTGTTGAGCGCTGCTATGCGCGTCATGAGCTAAAAAATGATTACTTTGCTGTCATCCTGGACTGGAAGATGCCGGACATGGATGGCATAGAAACAGCCAGACAGATCCGGAAACGGATAGGGAAAGAGATTACCATCATTGTGCTGACATCTTATGAATTCAGTGAGATCGAAGAAGAAGCAAAGGCGGCAGGTGTAGATGCTTTTATTGCAAAACCGCTGTTTCGTTCCCGTCTGACGGCAACATTGCGGCAGTTTACTTCAGGCAGAAAAGAAATAACAGCAAGAAATTATCTGGAGGAACTGTCAGAAGCAGATTATTCAGGAAAAAGGATTCTGCTGGTCGAGGATAATGAACTGAACAGAGAAATTGCTGTTGAAATTTTGCAGATGACAGGGGCAGAAGTGGAAACAGCAGAAAATGGAAAAATTGCAGTTGAAAAAGTGGAGAATTCTTCGGAGGGCTTGTATGACCTTATTTTTATGGATATCCAAATGCCTGTCATGAATGGTTATGAGGCAACCGCAGCAATCAGGAGCCTTCCTGGTGAACAGGGAAAGCTGCCGATTATTGCCATGACTGCCAATGCTTTTGCAGAAGACGTACAGTTGGCAAAAAATACAGGTATGAATGGACATATTGCGAAACCATTGGATATGAATAAGCTGAATGATGTTCTGGAAAGCTGGCTGTGGACAATCTAAAAACAAGGCATCTAAAAATGACTATCATAGTAATAGCGAGGACTTGAAAGCCCTCGCTATTAGCATACATTTTCAGTAAATGAATTATTCCTGATCAAGTATGGACTGAATTTGTTTCATCAGTTGCTCGTAGTTTGACTGATCATCGATTCCGCCCATGAAAGGTTCGCCAATGATATTTCCGTCTTTATCTACGAGAACGGTTGTTGGGAATGCCATAATATTTCCGGCATATTTACCGACGGTTGAATCGGAATCGAAAGTCAGGTTTTTGTAGGAAGCTCCCTGGGCCTTCAGGATTTCTTTCGCTTCTTTGATTCCATCCTGATTATCATCTAATGTATCTGTATTGATACCAACAACTTCGCCGCCCATTTCCTTAATTTTATCATTTAATTCATTCAGTTTGGAAAGCTCTTCAACGCAAGGCTTGCATCCGCTGAACCAGAAGTTTACAACCGTAACTTTATTCTGGGCGAAAAGGCTTTCATCGACATCGTTACCATCCAGGTCTTTCCCTTTGAAACCCTGGAATACGCCGGTAGATTCATCTGAGTCGGAGGAACTGCTGTTGGCGGAATCAGATGCGGCAATTTCTTTTTCAAGTTTTGCAATTTCTTCTTCAATGCCGCGGATTGTTTCAATGTCTTTACTCAGAGTATTATATTCTTCTTCGGAGAAAGAATCTTTGTTGGATTCTATTGTATTTGCAAGAAAGTCCGCATAGTTTTCATTCATGGTACCGTCGTCAGGGTTCTTGCTCATAAAGCCAAATGCTTTGTCCCATGCATTTTTGTGATCTGCAAAGAGTTGGTTTTCCTGTTGGTAAAGGTCGTTCAGTTTTTCATTCGATTCAACCGAATTGCTTGAATCTGTTGTGGAAGTATCTTCCTGCTTTGGGCTTTCAGTTGTTGCAGAATTAGATGAAGTTCCGCAACCTGTGAATGCAAGAAGGATGAGAATGGCAAGAGATGCCGCAATTGCTTTTTTTAATTTCATTGGTTTTACGCTGCTTGATTTGTTTTTCATGATTTTTAATCTCCTTTGATTATTATTTAGAATCTTATTTGATTCATTTTAGCTTATTTATTGTCGGCCTGTTTTTTGTTTGAAAATCCGTAATGATAGCAGATTGCATTTGTTGGACAGGCTTTCATACATGCGCCACATCGGATACATTCCGGGTGATTTGGTGTGTCTACGACATTTACATCCATTTTGCAGGCATGACTGCATTTTTGACAGCCAACACATTTTTCAGAATCTACCCGGATCTTAAGAAATGATACTTTGTTAAAAAGCGAGTAGATAGCACCAAGTGGGCAGATCCACTTACAGAATGGACGGTAAAACAGAATGCTTAAGATGATTACAAGTACAAGGATTGTAAACTTAAACGTAAATAAGTGCCCGAGTGCCGCACGGATTCCTGAGTTAGCAAGTGACAGTGGAATTGCGCCTTCAAGTACGCCTTGTGGGCATATGTATTTGCAGAAGAATGGATCTCCCATGCCCAGCGAATTCGTGACAAATGCCGGAAGTAGTATAACAAAGACGACCAGAACTGCGTATTTCAGATACCGCAGGGGTTTTAGTTTGGAAGTAGATAGTTTCTTACCTGGAATTTTATGCAGCAGATCTTGAAACCATCCAAACGGACAGAGAAAACCGCAGATAAATCGTCCTAATAGAACGCCCAGCAAGATAAAGAATCCGGTGATGTAGTAGGTGAACTTGAATTTTGATGAACCGACTACAGCCTGGAAAGCGCCAATCGGACAGGCACCTGTGGCAGCTGGGCAAGAGTAACAGTTCAGCCCGGGGACGCATATTGTTTTTGCATTTCCCTGATAAAGTTTCCCTTTAAACAGATTCGGAATATGAGGATTAGTCAGCAGCGTTGCAGTTGCCTGAATCCATCCACGGAAGCGAACCAGAAAGTTTTTGTTTGATTTTAATTTCTTATCCAATTCCGACACACTCCATACATAATTTTATTGCCTTACTGAGTACAGTTGCAGCTTCTCCACGGAAAATCCCAAAGAGGAAAAATATGAGACCGGCTGCAAGTAAAAAAATTTGTGTTGCTTTTTCTGATTTCATTAAGATACCACTTGTTACTGTAAATAGTAACTGCTCCTTTCAATGTTATTGCTCAAAGTCGGCTTATTGACCGTTCAATGGCTACATTATATAATATGAGATGTAAATTCCCTGTTAAGAAAATGGAGAAAAGTAAATTGAGATTATTAGTTGTTGAAGATGAAAAGAAATTATGTGATATGATCGCGAAAAGTCTGCATCTGGCAGGTTATGAGGTGGATACGTGTAATGACGGAGAGCAGGCACTGGATATGATCTATGCGGAACTGTATGATCTGATTGTGCTTGATCTTAATCTGCCCGGGTTGGATGGAATGGAGATTCTTCGGGAACTTCGCAAAGAAAATGAAGAGACAAAAGTATTGATTCTGTCTGCGAGAAGTCAGATTGCAGATAAGGTTGAGGGATTGGATTCCGGTGCAAATGATTATATGGAAAAACCATTTCACCTGCAGGAACTGGAAGCTCGCGTGAGAAGCCTGACAAGAAGAAAATTTGTACAAAAAAATATCTGTCTGGAATGTGGAAAACTTCGATTTGATACGAGAGAAAGGGTTGCATATGCAGAAGATAATCCGGTTACGTTGACGAGAAAAGAAAATGGAATTTTAGAATATCTTCTTTTAAATCAGGGAAGACCGGTCAGCCAGGAAGAACTGATTGAGCATGTCTGGGATTCTTCTGTGGACAGTTTCAGCGGTTCAATCCGAGTGCATATGTCTTCTTTGAGAAAAAAACTGAAAGCAGGACTCGGATATGATCCAATCGTGAACAAAATCGGTGAGGGCTATAAGATAGGGGGAGATAGCAGAGCATGAAAAAAATATCACTTCAGTGGAAATTAACATTTCTTACAACAGTGTTGATCACTATATTATGTGGATGTCTCACCTTTTTCTTATATAAAAACGGCGTCTACTATTTCGATACGCTTCAGGAGTCCATCACGGATCAGGGCACAGCGCCGGAAGCGGTGTACATTGATATTCCGGAGGATGAGTGGGATGACTTTGTGGCACAGTTTTCCATGAAGGTTTATAACTCCAAATCAGACTATAGAAGCAGAAGCCTTCTGATTACTGCTATTGTAGCGTTATTTGGCGGCGCAGTGACGTATTTTATCAGTGGACGGGCATTGAAACCACTCAGGAAATTTTCAGAGACAGTGGAAAAAGTTCAGGCACAGAATCTGACAGATTATACAATCGAAGAGAATAAGATTGCAGAGTTGGACCGACTTCGCATATCTTACAATAAAATGCTTATGCGGCTTTCAGAATCATTTGAGACGCAGCGCCAGTTTACGGGAAATGCAGCTCATGAGTTGCGTACGCCACTGGCCTTAATCCAGGCACAACTGGATTTATACCATACAACAGAACATCCAGAGAGTACAACAGCGGCAGAAGAGACTATTCAGATGGTAACGGAACAGATTGAACGTCTTAGCAAGTTGGTCAGAACGCTTTTGGATATGAGCGAATTACAGACGGTAGCGCGAAATGACAAAATTGAGATCCATAGTCTGATTGAGGAAGTGTTGACAGATTTGGAACCGCTGGCACAGGAAAAGAAGGTTGAACTGATACAGAAGTCACAGGGAGCAGGAGAAAAGGCAGATGAAGAATTATTTTTGACAGGAAGTGATATTCTGATTTACAGAATGTTATATAATCTTGTGGAAAATGCGATTAAATATAATCGGACCGATGGAACCGTTACGGTATCAGCAAAGAGGGAGAAGAACGAAGTTGTTCTGAAGGTTTCGGATACAGGAAATGGAATTGATGAGGCATTCAGGGAGCAGATCTTTGAACCGTTCTTCCGGATAGATAAGTCAAGAAGCCGGGAGCTTGGAGGTGTGGGTCTTGGACTTGCGATGGTTCGAGAAGTTGTGAGGGTTCATGACGGGACGATTAAAGTTTATACAAATGAGCATGGTGGGACGACATTTGAAGTATGCGGCCTTGCCGAATATCGCGATAACGAGTGAAACTCGCAAAGCGTGTTTCACTCGTTATCATGTGTTTTATCTCATTTATTCTGCACGTAATCCAGTAAGCTCTTCGAAAACCGGTAATTCATAACAAGGAATATAGATTCCATAGGTTTCTGTATTATGTACAACCTCAAGAATATAATAGGAATTACAATTGAGACAGCCAAACTTGTCAATTGACATATGATACGGTTTATATATTCCCTTATCATAAGGATCCTCTTTATGCCATTCCTTAATAACTGTATGCTTTTTTACTGTACGAATAGATGAAAGAGAAGACAGCGGGAAAGCATATTTTCCGTTACAGTTGGTTAAATACAGGTTTTCATTATCACGGTAAGCTTTAAATATCAGATTGGAAAACTGATGAACCTGAAGCCCTTTTTCTATCGCTTTTATTTTGCCGTTACGTTCAGCGTAGTAGCAAGACAGCACATCCACATTTTTAGCATTATCGGGTACAGCAAGCTCCGTCAATATGTCTTTCATGACACGATCATGGGTAGCCAGCGCGTGTTGATTTTCATCCGTATCTAAGACCTGATGGGATTTTACTTTTTCACAAATTGTTAATAGGACGAATAGAATAACGCAAATAGGAAGAAGCCAAAAAATCCAGGGTGCGTTGTGATATGCTTCGGCAAGGGAAACCCGTGCTCTTAATAGACCGCTGACGCAGATAAAAGCGAGAAAGAGACATATGGATTTAATAATGCGCAGAAGTAAAGGCATTTTGGACTTTTGGATAATAACATCTTTTTGCTCGGTGGTTTTGGCCAAAGTCTGGGATAATATTTCAGATGGTTTCAGTATTAAAAATTCATTGCCGTTTAAGCGTTCGTTTTTGCGGTTGGTAGTTATATCAATACCTAAAAATGGTTTCATAAGCGAAATTCTCCTACTATTCGTACTTCAAGTTAACAACATGTTCTAAAATAAGATAGTGCAGCCAAGGACTGAGTGACTGTACATCTCTGGTGTTTATATATCATTATTATACATAGATCTGTACAGAATTAAAAGAAGGTTTTTGTGTATACATGAGGTATGATGATGGAAAAACCGTTGTAAAGCCTTTAAATACAGGACTTGCAGCGGTTTTGTTTTTCGCATCGATGAAGAGATTGGCAATAACTATAGCTGCTCCGTTTCCTGGATGGTGAGAGGATACGTGCATAAATCATGTCGGTTAAAACGGCATGAAAATCATGGGTAAATTTATGGTGGCTGCGAATCTTGCGGCAGATGTTATCCAGACGCAGTTCGCTGCATACCTGTTGTAGAAAAAGATAACCTGCTGAAGTTGATTTTCTGTTGCCCTAACTCAAAACAGGTAAATAATTTGATCCTGGTCAGGTCAGGATATTTCTATTGAGGGCTACTACGCAGGCTTCGACGGCGGCCGTACCCTGCGGTGTGCCGAAACCGCGAAAAGCGCCGGCGGTCTGATGATTGGTGTAGACTGGATAACCCATATAGCGCAGGTAAGGAATATGGTAGGTACCAGCTGTTCCGCGTGCGCGACATTTTGTGGGAAAAATTGAATTTCAGGTGATACAGGATGTTGATAAGAATAATTATAGAAAAAACAAATAAATAAAAATCTATATAGATAGAATGCTATATAGACAGAATTTTATCAAGTATTTGTTATACTTTTCGACTTTAATTTTTGAATAATAATAATTTTCAGATAATATAAAAATTTTTATCCCATCACAAAAAAGCATAATCAACCATTCCTGGAAGAATGGGTCAGCTTGCGCTGATTGGAAGTGTCTATCAGTTTTCGCATGTGTTTTTGTTGATATTTTCTAAAGTTTTTGTATAATAGAAGCATATTGATAATTACATTTTATGGGGGAAGCGACAAATGAAAATTACAGGGATTAAAGTGCGTCAGGTGGAAGTACCGTTAGTGGAACCGTTCCGTATTTCGCTCGGGGTTATTACGCATTCTCGAAGCGTTATCGTGTCGGTGGAAACGGATGAAGGTCTGGTTGGTTACGGAGAAGGGGCGCCGGCGATTCTGATTACAGGAGAGAGCTTATCCGGTACAAGCGATGTGATCAGAGAGATGGAGAGAGATCTCATTGGTGTCGATCCGACGGATCTGGAAAAGGTATACTGGACGATGGATCATGCCGCAGCGCATTCGGGATGTGCCAAGAATGCTATCGATATGGCATGTTATGACCTTCTTGGCAAGAAAGCAGGCATGCCGGTCTATAAGCTTTTGGGCGGATACAGGAATTATATTGAAACGGATATGACGGTTGGTATCGATACGCCGGAGGTAATGGCGGCCAAGGCTAGACAGTATGTGACGGATGGTTTTGATACAATTAAGACGAAAGTCGGTACTTCCTTTGCGGAGGATATTGCCAGAGTCAAAGCGATTCGTGAAGCGGTTGGGGATGACGTTAAGATTCGTGTGGATGCGAACCAGGCTTGGACAGCAAAAGAGGCTGTCCGTCTGATCAAGAGGCTGAATGAGTATAACCTGGAACTGGTAGAGCAGCCGGTTGCCTACCATGATATTGCAGGTCTGGAATATGTCACTAAACATTCAGACGTGTCGATTATGTCGGATGAGAGCTGTTTTAATTCAAAGGATGCACTTCGACTTGTAGAGCGCAGAGCTATTGATTATCTGAATATTAAGCTGATGAAGTGCGGCGGCATTCGCGAAGCACTGAAGATAAATGCCATCTGCGAGGCAGCAGGCATTGAAGTGATGCTTGGATGCATGGTAGAAGAGAGTAATCTGGGTATTACAGCAGCAGCCAGTCTCGGTGCAGCCACAAGAAATATCACACGCGCGGATCTCGATGCGACTTTTAACATGACAGAGAGGCCGTTTAAGGGAGGCATTTATGTGGAAGACACGAAGAAACTGGTGCTTCCGGATGTTCCGGGCTTTGGATTTATTGGTTTTGATAACGAATAGTTGATAGGAGGTGTGAAGCATGTATCAGGATTTATCATTTATGAAAATTCCTTTGCCGGAGGACGTTTTAAAGTTAAAAAATTATGGTGATTATGCCGGTGCCCAGAAAATGATCCGTTATTTTCTGGAACACAAGGAGATACCGAATGCACTGCGCAAGCGACTGGAAATTGAGCAGGAAATTATCGGGGTGATGGGAGCAGATGAGTATCCTTACACTTATGACGAAGCATTGGAGATGATGACCAGTCATCTGCGTGATTTCAAAGAAGAAGAATTGCAGTATCTGAAAGCGATTGGTGCGGCGGACTGGATTTATATTGATGGAGAAGTTCATTTTCAGCGCCTTTTCTATGATAATCTGACACAGACGCGTCCGGATCTGGCCGCTCGTGTGATTGTACAGAATGAGGAACTTGAAAAAGAGAATGCAATGAAACAGAAGCTGCTTAATGGGAATGTTCATTATATGAAGGAACACGGAGGCAGAACGGTTCATACACGCATCCGTGCAACCATTAAGGCCAAAAAGGAATTCGAGGAAGTCGGACGAAAAGTTTCTGTACACTTGCCGATTCCGAAGGTGTATGAGCAGGTTTCAAATGTACAGATTCATGCTGCGAATCCGGAGATTACTTTTATTGCACCGGAAGATGCAGCGCAGAGAACAGTTTACTTTGAGACAGAACTGCAGCCGAATCAGGAATTTATGGTGGAGTATTCATTTGATTATCATATTAATTATGTGGAACTGGATCCGAAGCGTGTCGCCGGTGAACAGCCGGATTTCTGTCTTGAAGAACAGTCACCGCATATCATGTTTACACCTTATTTAAGGGAACTGAGGGATGAACTGGCCGGTGATGAGACGAATCCGGTCATTCTGGCACGCAGATTTTACGATTTTGTGACGACAAAGGTCATGTATTCTTTTGTGAGAGAATATTTTACAATTGAGTGCATTCCGGAATACTGTGCAGTCAATTTGAAAGGAGACTGCGGTGTACAGGCCCTTCTCTTTATCACACTTTGCCGAATGTCCGGTATCCCGGCACGCTGGCAGTCTGGGCTGTATGCGACAGACTACTATACAGGCTGTCATGATTGGGCGCAGTTCTATGTTGCGCCATACGGATGGGTATTTGCAGACCTCTCTTTTGGCGGAAGTGCATGGCGCGCAGGCGAAATAGAACGCTGGAATTATTATTTCGGTAATCTGGATGTTTTTCGAATGCCTGCGAATTCTGAAATCCAGAAAGCTTTTGTACCGGAGAAAAAATGGCTCCGCATCGACCCGATTGATAACCAGCGGGGCGAATTTGAATATGAGGACCATGGCCTTCGTTTTTCTCAGGTGGAAGTGTCACAGAAACTCATCTCTATGGAAGATATTGAGAAATAACAATTAATAGCCTTGCCTTAAATCGACAATATGGTTCAGCACCTGACCGGCAAGAAAGCGTTCAATATTTTCAAAACACAGGTTCCAGATGGCCTGTTCAACATCTGTGTTGCCACCAAAACTTGGACCGGCGATATGAGGGGTGATGAAGACATTTGGCAGATCCCATAGCGGAGAAGCCTTTGGCAGCGGTTCAATTTCTGATACATCCAGAGCAACCCCTTTTAAGTGCCCTTTTTTTAAAACACGCAGCAAAGCATCATTTTTAATCAGACTGCCGCGGCCGACATTGATCAGCAAAGCCCCTTTTTTCATCAGACGCAGACGTTTTTCATCAAAGAGGCCGATGGTTTCTGATGTATTTGGCAGACATCCGACAACGATGTCTGCTGTTTTCAGTTTGAGATCTAACTGGTCTGACCCGATGACTTCATCAAAGTCCGGAAGTGCCCTATGGTTCGGATGGCGGCGGAAGCCAATGATGGATGTATCAAAAGCTTTTAAACGGTGGGCAAGGGAAGAACCGATGTCTCCGGTGCCGAGAATCAGGACTGTTTTTTTGTAAATTGTGTCACAATTGTCAGATGGAAGCCATGTGTGAGCTGCCTGATGATGTGAATAAACTGAAAATGATCGATACAGTGCAATAATAGTGCCAATCACATATTCGGATATAATGATACCAAAAGCACCGGAAGCATTGGTGATCGTCAGATGGGAAGGCAACCGTTTCATACGTGCGTATTTGTCTGCACCGGCCCATGTCAGCTGCAGCCATTTCAGATGAGGCGCTTTCAGAAGATCCGGTTCGTCAGGTTCGCCGATGATAACATCTGTGTGGCGAAGCAGAGATTCAGGGATGGCCTGACTGGAATTTATAAAGGTAAAATGACATTGTGAGCCAAACTGTGTACTGAAACGATCACGGATTGATGGGGGACAAGGGACAGTCACTAAAATATGGATGGGATAGTATGTGTTCATTGTGATATTTCCTTTCTGCCTCTAATCATAACATAGAATGTCAAAAAAATAAAAAGAATCTGCCCGATGAGTTGCGACTCTTGACTAAACATGTTAAAATAAAATGCTATCTATAAATATAAAGAAATATTAATGGGGTGTATCATGGATCACGACAAAAAAACAAAACATGGTGGCCACCGGGGAAGCTTCTCCGGAAGACTTGGCTACATTCTGGCAGTTGCCGGTTCAGCGGTCGGCCTTGGTAATATCTGGCGTTTCCCGTATCTGGCTGCAAAGTATGGCGGCGGAATTTTTCTGCTGATTTATATTCTTTTGACAGTGTCATTTGGATATGTATTGATTATGTCAGAGACAGCGATTGGCCGTATGACAAAGAAAAGCCCGGTAGGAGCTTTTGCATCCTTCGGCAAAGGCGCACCGTTTAAAATCGGTGGATGGTTAAATGCGGTTATTCCGATGCTGATTGTGCCTTATTACAGTACGATCGGTGGATGGGTCATCAAGTATCTGGTAGCTTATCTGACAGGTGGCGTACAGAAGGTGGCAGAGGATGGCTATTTTTCAAACTTTATTTCAGATTCCTGGCAGACAGAACTCTGGTTCATTGTGTTTGCAGCATTGGTATTTATCATTATTCTCGGCGGTGTCAAGAACGGTGTTGAATTGATGTCAAGAATTATGATGCCGATTCTTGTGTTGTTGGCGATTATTGTTGCTGTTTATTCAGTGACACGTCCGGGTGCCATTGAAGGGGTAAAATATTTTCTGATTCCAAACCTTGAACATTTTTCATGGATGACCGTTGTGGCGGCGATGGGACAGATGTTCTATTCCCTGTCTATTGCAATGGGTATTTTGTATACTTATGGTTCCTATATCAGCAAAGACATTGACCTGGAACAGTCGACAACGCAGATTGAGATTTTTGATACAGGTATTGCTATTCTGGCCGGTCTGATGATCATTCCTGCAGTTTTTGCTTTTTCAGGCGGCAATCCGGAGACATTGCAGGCGGGACCATCACTGATGTTTATCACATTGCCGAAGGTTTTTGCAAGCATGGGCATCGGTACAGGTGCAGGTATTTTATTCTTTATCCTTGTATTGCTGGCAGCGCTGACAAGTGCTGTTTCCCTGATGGAGACAAGTGTTTCCACATTTATGGATGAATTACACTGGAGCCGTAAGAGATCCTGTTTGCTGATGGCCATTGTGATGATTGTTTTAGGCAGCGCATCTTCAATGGGATATGGTCTGCTTGACTTTATCAGGATCTTCGGTATGAATTTCCTTGATTTCTTTGATTTCATGACGAACTCTGTCATGATGCCGCTGGCTGCACTGGCGACATGCTTCCTTGTTATTAAGGTGATTGGATTTGACAGAATTGCGAAGGAAATCGAACAGTCATCCAAGTTTGGCAGAAAGAAATTATATAATTTCTTCATGAAATATCTGGCACCGGTTTGTTTGATTATTATTCTGTTAAGCTCTATTGCCAATGTGTTGGGTATTATCAGCATGTAGAAAATCTGAATGTCCATCCAGAGATGGAGTTTTATTGTGTTATCCTTGCAAATACAGAGTGATAACGCTATAATAGAGTGTGATAGCGGGGAGTCTGCAGGAGCAGGCTGAGAACAGGCTGAGCCGCCTGGACCCATAACCTGATTTGGATCATGCCAACGTAGGGATATGTATGCACACCGTCGCATAAAGCGAATGAGAATTTTGATGCGGATATGTCTTTCGGGGCATATCCGCTATTTGTTTTCCGGATATTCAGGTAGAAGACTCGTGAATAATTTCGGAAAATGAAGCAAAGATTAAAAGGAGCGTAAGAAAATGCTTGGAAATTGTATTGAAAATGTGAGAAAGAATGTTCCTCTTGTTCATAATATTACGAATTATGTGACAGTCAATGATGTAGCCAATATACTGCTGGCCTGCGGCGGAAGCCCGATTATGTCTGCGGAGCCGGAAGATGTGGAAGATATCACATCCATCTGCGGCGGTCTGAATATCAATATCGGTACATTGACAAAGAGCAGTATTGAAGGCATGTTTCGTGCCGGAAAGAAGGCCAACGAGCTGAACCATGTAATCCTTCTGGATCCTGTTGGGGCAGGTGCCTCTGCACTTCGAACAAACACAGCAGTCCAGTTGATGGAGCAGCTGAAACTGACAGTTATCAGAGGCAATATTTCCGAGATTAAGACGCTGGCTCTCGGCAGCGGCACTACAAAGGGCGTGGACGCGGATGTGGCAGATGCTGTAACTGAGGAAACACTGGATCAGGCAGTTCAGTTTGTGAAGCAGTTTGCAGCAAAATCCGGCTCTATTGTGGCTATTACAGGTGCCATTGATCTTGTATCCGATGGTGAGAAATGCTATGTTATCCGCAACGGCAGACCTGAGATGGGAAAGATTACAGGTACAGGCTGCCAGTTATCCGGCATGATGACAGCCTTTCTGGTGGCGAATCCTGACAATCATCTGGAAGCGGCAGCAGCTGCCGTATGTACCATGGGGCTTGCAGGTGAGATCGGATGGAGCAGAATGCAGGAAGGCGACGGTAACTCTACTTACCGTAACCGTATTATTGATGCCGTTTACAATATGGATGCATCAACTTTAGATAAGGGGGCAAAATATGAAGTGCGCTAAAGAAGATTTGTTATTGTATGCAGTTACAGACCGCCATTGGTTAAATGGACGGACATTATATGAAGTGGTCAAAGAAAGTCTGGAGGGCGGTGTGACATTTCTGCAGCTGAGAGAGAAGACACTGGATGAGGCTCATTTCCTTGAAGAGGCCAAAGAATTGCAGAAACTCTGCAAAGAATATCAGGTGCCGTTTATCATCAATGACAATGTGGATATCGCCGTTGCCATGAATGCAGACGGTGTTCATGTGGGCCAGAGTGATATGGAAGCCGGAGATGTGCGTGCCAAATTAGGCCCGGACAAGATCATCGGTGTTTCAACACAGACTGTGGAGCAGGCCATTCTGGCTGAGAAGCATGGTGCGGATTATCTCGGTGTGGGCGCTGTTTTCCCGACAACTTCAAAGGATGATGCAGCAGAAGTTTCTTATGACACATTAAAAGCCATCTGTGAAGCCGTGTCTATTCCTGTTGTAGCTATCGGAGGCATTACACAGGAGAATGTTGTCAAACTGGCGGGCAGCGGCATCGACGGCGTGGCTGTAATCAGTGCCATTTACGCACAGAAAGATATCAAAAAAGCGGCCGCAGATTTGAAGGAAGCGGTTAAAGCAATCGTATAAAGGAGGCAGCTGCATGTGTACAGCGGCAACTTATCAAACAAAAGATTTTTACATGGGAAGAACTTTGGATTACGAGTTTTCCTATGGTGAAGAAATCACCATTACACCGAGATACTATCCATTCCATTTCAAACATGGTGCGGTGCTTGAGGATCATTATGCGATGATTGGCATGGCCCATGTGGCAGAGAATTATCCCCTTTATTATGAAGGTGCCAATGAAAAGGGACTTGCTATGGCGGGTTTGAATTTTGTGGGGAATGCTGCTTATGGTCAGCCGATGGATGACAAGGATAATATTGCAGTATTTGAGCTGATCCCATGGCTGCTGGGGCAGTGCGCCAGTGTGGCGGATGTGAGAAAACTGGTTGAGACGTTGAATATTGTGGATACGGTTTTCAGTCCGCAGTTTCCAAATGCCCAGCTTCACTGGCTGATCGCGGATGCCAATGAGGCTATTACCATGGAGTGTATGAAAGACGGCCTGCACATTTATGATAATCCGGTGGGCGTGATGACGAATAATCCGCCCTTTGACAAACAGTTTTTCAGGCTGAATGATTATATGGCACTGTCACCGAAACAGCCATCCAACAATTTTTCGGACAAATTGGATCTTGGCAGTTACAGCAGGGGCATGGGTGCTCTTGGATTGCCGGGTGACTTGTCTTCCTCTTCCCGTTTTGTCCGTGCGGCTTTTGTGAAAATGAATGCTTTGTCCGGAGATTCAGAGGTGGAAAGTGTCAATCAGGTCTTTCATATTATGGGATCGGTGGAGCAGCAGAGAGGCTGCTGCGAAGTGTCAGAAGGACATTATGAGATAACGATTTACACTGCGTGTATGAATGCCAGCAAGGGCATTTATTATTATACAACTTATACGAATCATCAGATCACAGCTGTGGATATGCAGAAAGAAAATCTGAATGGAGAGATGCTGGTGCGCTATCCGATGCTGCAGGAAGAGCAGATTTTGATTCAGAACTAAAATATAAAAACAAATACACACAAGGCTGTCGCTTTATTGCGGCAGCCTTGTGATTTTACGGCATTTTTATGAGATTATGTTTCCTCAGCAATCATGATCGCTGTTCAGATGATAAGAGTGCTTTTAATTCATGATGAACTTTTTTCCTTACAAAGTAGAAGCAGATGATCTGCATGATAAATGTCAGAATCCATGAAGCCGGATAGGAAATAAACAGGAAATCCAGTGAACGGTTGTTCGGGAACAGCAGGAAAATCCATACGATTCTCAATCCGACGGTTCCTACAATGGACAGGATCATCGGCACAGTGGAATGGCCCATACCGCGCAGGGCACCCGGGAACAGATCCATCAGTCCGCAGAAGAAGTAAGTCAGGGTGGTGTAGGTAAGAATTTCCATACCGCATTGGATAACATCTTCTTCGGAAGTGTAAATGTGCAGCAGTTCCGGTCCGAAAACATAGACAAGGATGCCCATGATGAGCGATACGGAAACGGACAGAATCATACAGTCCCGGAGTACCCGGTCCATTCGCTTATACTTGCCGACACCGTAATTCTGACTGGTAAAACTCATGCAGGCCTGTGTGACGGCATTGACGGAAACGTACATAAATCCGAAAATATTGTTGGCGGCGGTGTAACCGGCCATGGCTGTCGAACCGAAAGAGTTGACAGAGGACTGCAGCAGTACATTAGAAAAGTTAATGACGGTACTCTGGATACCTGCAGGAACACCCACCTGAAAAATCTGTTTCATATACAGGGTCTGGATTTTCAGCTTTGAAAAGCGAAGCTGGTAACTGCTGTCGGAACGGTAAAGGCAGGTCAGGACAAGGGTACATGAGATCATCTGTGCAATAACTGTTGAAATAGCGACACCGGCTACATCCAGATGAAAAACAATGACAAGGAGCAGATTCAGGATGGCATTGACGGATCCGGATATGATCAGGAAAAATAAAGGCCTTTTGGTATCACCGACGGCACGTAATATCGCTGCGCCATAGTTGTACAGCATGAAAAACGGCATGCCCAGGAAATAGATACGCAGATACAGGGATGACAGATTGATGACATCATCCGGGGTTGCCATCAGTTCAAGGGCACCTCTGGCAAAGAGCTGACCGATTACCGCCATCAGGATACCGCTGATCAAAGCCAGGGTGATGGCTGTATGAACAGTTTCGGACATTTCCTTGTGCCTTCCGGCAGCATAAAAGCGTGCTGCCAGAACATTGGCCCCAAGGGAAATACCGATAAACAGATTGGTAAATACAGCAATCAGTGCGGTTGTGGAACCTACAGCGGCCAATGACTGACTGCCGCTGAAACGGCCGATGACAATGATATCAACGGCATTGAACATCAGCTGCAGGATGCTGGATACCATCAGCGGCAGGGCAAAAGAAATCAATTTGTCCATGATGGAGCCATTGCACATATCAATTTCAAATTTATTATTTTTCAAGGTCGGAGACTCCTTCCTTTTCTAAAAATGGTTTCAGATAAATCTCCATGGAACGGTTCATTTCTCTTGAAAAAGTAGATTCATATTTGCGATTGCAGAAAGCCTGCATCCAGGCATCATAGCCCTGAAGACCGGTGCGGCCTGCAAACATTCGGCGGATATCGCTGCTTTCTTTTGCCTGATAAGCATTTTCGCAGACAATATCACTCAGATCAAAACGGGATGGTTTCGTACGGTTTTGCTGCTGCGCCGTGGGATGTCCGAATACAAGCATACAGGCCGGATAGACATATTCCGGGAGTGCCAGCAGTGTCCGGATTTCTTCGACATTCTCCATAATGTCGCCGATATAGCAGGAGCCGATGCCGAGACTTTCAGCTGCAACAACTGCATTCTGCGCAGCAATCATGGTATCTTCCACAGCAAGGAGCAGATCACCGGCACCGGGACGGCGCGGTGAGATTCCGGCTTCCTTATAGAAAGCATCCCATTTCTGACAGTCGGCACAGAAAATCAGTACCATCTGCCCTGCGGCAATGAAAGCCTGATGATCGCAAAGGTCAGCTAAACGATCTTTTTTGATCTGATCAGTGATATCCAGAATGGTGTAGAGCAGCTGGCATCCGGCGGATGGCGCCTGGATGGCGGATGTCAGGATCAGCTTCTTATCTTCATCTGTGATAGGTTCATCTGTAAAAACCCGGACGGATTTCCTTTGATAAAGTGCATTAATTATTTCATTCATATTTCCCAAAACCTCTTCTATGATAAATATAGTTATAATCAGTCCGAGCCCGAATGATCAGATAGGCATCAATTGGACTCTAAAATCTATTATCGCACATTTATTGTTGAATCCACAACAGTTATTTGTAACTTCTCCATAGAAAAGATGAATAAGACTAGTATTTAGAAAAATATCTAAATAGCTATTGACAGGGAAGGACGACGGATATATACTGTATTTAGAAATATTTCTAAATAGCTTTAAATGATAAAAAGGATGGTGGTTATGGGATTTGCTGAGACATTCAAGGCATTGTCTGATCCTGTGCGAAGGGATATCCTGATGCTGCTTCGGGAAGGACGGATGTCTGCCGGAGAGATTGGTTCGCATTTTGATATGACGGGAGCGACGATTTCCTATCATTTGAATATTTTGAAGAAAGCCGGGCTGATTTTTGAGACGAGGGAGAAGAATTATATTTATTACACGCTGAACACTTCTGTCGTAGAGGAAGTAATGCTGTGGCTTTCGGAATTGAAGGGAGGTTCTTCTGATGATCAAGGAGAATAAGCGTATTTTAATGATTACAAGTCTGATTATTTTACTGCCGGTGCTGGTGGGGCTGCTTTTGTGGAATCAGCTGCTGGAACAGGTGCCGGTGCATTTTAATAGTGAAGGCATAGCTGATTCTTACCAGAGTAAACTTTGGGGAGTGGTATTTGTTTATCTTTTAGTATTCGCCTGCCATTGGTTTGCGGCCATTGTTACATCTGTTGATCCTAGAAGACGGAATATCAGTAGTAAGATATACCGATTGGTACTTTGGATTTGCCCGGTTATTTCTATTTTTATGGGTATTGTGATTTATGGTACCGCATTAAAATGGCCATGGGTGAATGTAAATGTCATGGCGAATCTGGTTGTGGGTGTGATATTTGTGTTCACCGGCAATTATCTGCCGAAGTGCCGTCAGAATTATACCATTGGCATCAAGCTGCCATGGACGCTGAGTGATGAAGAAAACTGGGATAAGACTCACCGGTTTGCAGGAAAGATTTGGATGCTTTGTGGTGTTTTGGTGATTATCATTGGATTTCTGCCAATTTTCCGGTTGGAAATTGTAATGATAGCCCTGATTCTGCTGGCGACGGTTCCGGTTGCGCTGTATTCGTATCTGCTTTACAGGAAAAAGATGCACGGTCAGCGTTGAAAGAGATGAGAGCTAAGTATGGCTTATAAATGCAACAGGGACTGCCGGATGGCAGTCCCTACTTTATTATTCAAGATATACTGGGCAGAGAATTAATAGATATCATTGACATCATCATTTTTCAATAGATTCCAGAATTCTATGGGATCATATATGGGAATTCCTGCTTTTGTATAATCTTTTTTATTTCGTGTAATAATGCAGTCCATTTTAGAGCGAATAGCTGTTTCGGTCATAACGGCATCCTCAAAATCAGAGATGTCAGAGGAAAGGGCATGAAAAATATCTTCAGTGGCGGCAAGAATTAAATACTTTCCAAGGTTATTTTCTAATTCGGTAGCAGTAATAGTCATGATACTCCTCCTTTGATTGATATATTATTACAACAAAAACGAACGAAAATATCAATTAAATCGTACGAAATTTAAGCATCCGATCTGGAATAAGCATTTTTCATTTCGTTGCTGAGTTCATAAAGCACCTTACCTAGAGTATCAGCAGTTGCTGCTTTCAGCATATCAGCGACAGCCTGATTCGCTTCATGTTTTAAGGCAAGATGTTTATCCGTATCTGCCTCGTTCTGGATCATATCGTCATAACGGTTGATGATTTCGTGTCCTTTGGACAGGACATGTTCCTGATAACGCTCAATATGGAAGATGGACTTCTTATAGGAAGCGTCAGCCATGGCTGCGAGCATTCGGCTGGACCAGTAGAAGTTGTCTGTGGAGACCTCACCGGTGGTGTTGGAGAGATAATCCGGAGTTGTCTCGATATCGGCATAAAACGGCACCATCACATTGAAAGCGTTGGATGCAAATGCAAGCCACTGGATAGCCTTGATATCTTCCGGACGGTTATCATTAATCTGGATCAGGGACATAAAGTCATTGCGGTTGATACCGATGGAACGGTAAGCGCCCCGCATATTGCTTTCCCCATATCCGGCATAAGGGTCGTATGGTGTTCCCTGGAAGTGGGAGGAGAGGACATATTTCACATCCTCAACGGTGACTTTCTTTTCAGGTACCATGCACCATGGAATATTGTCGGAATATGGTGTGAAATCTGCAGCCGGGCCATCCCAGCGCCATGTGCGCGGATTCAGGCAGCGGCCCATATACCATGCACGAGGGGTATTGTAAACATGATCAGAATCGTCATGACTGCCAAAAGCATCTCTTGGATTGAGAACGCCGTCCATAGCCAGATTCAGGTGATATTTCTCAATGAAATCCTTTAAATCGGCGGAGCACATGTATTCTTTCTGTTCTGAAAAAGCATCCTCCAGATTAAATTGGTCGATACCCAGCTGGTTCGGCATGACAACATAGACATCATCAGGTACTTTGCGGGCTATCCAGTGATGACCGCCGATGGTTTCAAGCCACCAGATTTCATCGGCATCCTGAAAAGCAATGCCGTTCATTTCATAAGTGCCGTACTGTTCAAGCAGGCTGCCAAGGCGTTTGACACCTTCACGGGCGCTGCGGATATAAGGCAGAACAAGGCATACGATATCTTCTTCGCCGATACCGCCTTTGACTTCTTCCTGTCCATTTTTGGCCGGATGATAGACAACCAGTGGATCAGCGCCCAGAACTCTCGGATTGGAAGTGATGGTTTCGGTGGCGGTCATGGCAACATTGGCTTCATTGACGCCGCTGGCAGCCCAGATACCCTCACCTTCAAGAACGTTGGGTACAGCGGTATAACGCATTGGATTGTCAGGAAGGTCGATTTCCACATGGGAAAGGACAGATATGTATTTGCGGGGCTGTTCATCAGGATGAACCACCACGTATTTCTTAGGGGTAAATTTGCCGGACGGTGAGTCATCATTGCGGGCAATCATGGTAGATCCGTCATAGGACGCTTTTTTGCCGACAAGAATTGTAGTACAAGCCATTTGTAATTCCTCCTTGGTATGTTATCTATTATCTATAGAAATCATACCACTTTTGGCGCAGTTCGTACAGTCATTACTTAGCGCTTCATAGAAGTAACAGATACTGTGAATCAGATAAAATGAGTTGCATAGTCGCGGCGGTTTACGGTATACTATAAAAGCAATTAAACGGGATAAGGACTGGGGGCGAAGTTTATGCTGCTTGAAGAAATGATGCTGTTAAGAGGAATCCTGTTTACAAAAGATAAGCCCGTATTCATGATAGAGTGCGGGTATTTTTAAAGGAGGAATTTGATGAAAGCAGCAGTGATTGACAGATTCGGAGGACCGGAGGAGATTTATTACACTGACATTGAGAAGCCTGTGCCGGGACCGGATGAAGTGCTTGTGAAGAATGTTTATATTGGCGTAGGAAAACCGGATTATATTATGAGAAGCGGTATCTGTCCGTTTCTTGAGGCAAAGCCGCCGAAGCTGGTGGTGGGCAATGAATGTGCCGGTATTGTGGAGGCAGTGGGGGCAGATGTAAAGGGCATTGAACCCGGCATGCAGGTCTGTGTCAACAGTGGTCTGGGATACGGCGCTTATGCGGAGTACATTGCTGTACCGCAGAAGTTTGTGACGGTATTTCCGGATGAGTTTCCTTTGAAGTATGCACCGGGATTCCTGAATTATATGGTGGCCTATGCGATGCTCAATGAAATTGGCCGCGGAACAGACGGTAAGTCTATTTATATTTATGGCGCTGCAGGCGGTGTGGGTACGGCTGTTATCCAGACTGCGCTTTTGCAGGGAATTGAAGTGATTGCTTCTGCCGGCAGTCAGGAAAAATGCGATTATATCAAATCGCTGGGAGCGCACTGTGTGTTTAATCATAAGGAACAGGATGCCAAAGAAGTCATCATGGGTTATACCAAAGGCCGCGGTGTGGATTTGATTTTTGACCAGCTGGTGGGTAAACGCTTTGCAAGCCAGTTTGAATATCTGGCGGATTTCGGTATGATTGTGATTTATAACTGGCTGGATGGGGACCCGGAACTGAATCAGCTGGATACGATTATTAAGCAGTCCAGTCATGCCTCCGCCGTTCGTTCATTTTCATTCCATATCTATGATGACAAGCCGGAGCGTCTGGCGAAGATCCGCAAGATCTGCATGGATCGGATTATTTCCGGGGAAATTGTACCGCATTTTTATATGGATCTGCCGTTGTCAGAGGCAAGGAAGGCACATGAGCTGATGGATGGTTTGAAGATTATGGGCAAACTCATTCTGCATGTAGAGGAATAAAATATTTCGAATGAAAAATAGTTCTATAACGCAGCTGTGAGTAGTGTGCCGGGAACGGTAGATGAATTAAAATAGTAAGGAATTAAGAAAGATTATCAGAGTCGGAAAGATTTTGATAATCTTTTTCTTGTATTATTTGTATTATGGTATATAATACAATTAGAAGGGGGAGAAGGAATATGATTATCAAAATAAATTCCAGGTCAGAGATACCGATTTATCTGCAGTTGCGCAATCAGATTGTCAAGGGGATTGGCAAGGGAGAACTTGAACATGGAGAGATACTACCTACAGTGCGTCAGATGGCGGCGGATCTGGGAGTGAATGCCATGACGGTGAGCAAGGCCTATCAACTGTTGAAAGCAGAAGGATTTATAGAGACGGACCGGAGAAAGGGTAGTATTGTCTGCATACCGGAGGCAGAATATCCCACGCAGCAGGCTGCTTTTGAGGAAAAACTGGAGGATGAGCTGGAGCTTTTGACTGCAGAAGCCAAGATACGTGGGATGGATAAGGGACAGTTTATACAGTTCTGTCAGCACATTTTTGAGGAAATGGAGATGGTGCCGGAATGATAGTAGCGATCATTATGATACTGACGGATTGGCTGATGGTGGGGGTTACGAAGATGGTTTACAGCTACAAAGTGGCCTATCGTCAGGGAATGATATTTGGTGTTCATGTGCCGGAGAAGGCAGCAGAACTGCCGGAAGTGAAGACGATGATTGAGAAATATCAGTCATGGATGAAGACTTTTTATCGCTGGCATTTTGTCATTGGAACAGTGATTTGCTTTTTGGGAATGTGGTATATGTCCATCTTTTTTATTGTATGGACTGTGTGGATGGCGGCATTTTTCATCGGTGTTATGGGCAAAGTCTGGCAGACACACCGGCATATGTATGAATTGAAGATGCAAAAGGAATGGTATGAGAAGGCCTCGGAGGAAGAGCGGGTGACAAGCGCCGTGGATACAAAGACCGCCGCCAGAACAGCCAAAATGACAGTGCCGATGATTTGGCATCTGCTGCCGCTGGTTTTGCTCTGCGGGCCACTGTTGATTCCGGGAGTCTGGCATGCTATGACGGTTAATTCGGAAGGATGGATTGTCTTTGTATGCTGTCTGCCGGTATGGTTCTGTCTGGCAGGTGCAGCTTTTATTTATGGTAAAATAGGCAATAAAATTTACAGTGAGCATTCAGATATCAATTTTCAGGTAAATTGTTTAGAGAAACGTATGATGTCTGCAGGATTTCTGGCCAGCAGTATTTGTAATTCCCTGGCCTTTTGGCCAATTGCCGGGGCGCTGCTGTCCGAGAAATGGATGGACTGGAGCTGGCTGGGGTTGTATGCGCTTTTTGAATCGGCGGCGGGAATCGTGATGATTGCGCTCTTTTTTATCATCAGGCGCAGGAAAGATGCGCTTTTAAAGAATGATACAGCACCGATGTATATTGATGACGATTATTACTGGCGAAATGGTTGGTACAGCAATCCGGATGACAGGCGGTTGCTTATACAGGATCGCTACAGCAGCACGAATTATACGATGAATCTGGGAAGAACGGCAGGTAAAGTGATCACAGGCATTACTTATGGGCTGCTGATCGTTATGATGGCGGGATTTTGTCTGTGGCTTCTGAAGATTGATTTTACACCTGTGCGTATGCGGGTGACGGACGATACAGTAACGGTTACATCCGGGTACTCGAATGTTTCATTTGACAGAAATGAGATAGAAGATGTACAGCTTTTGGATGCCCTGCCGGATGATAATTTCTACAAAGTTAATGGTTCTGCCGACAGTAAACAGTATCTGGGTAAATTTAAAGGCAAAGAGATTGGCAAATGTCTGATGTATGTGACGCTGGATGTGACACCGATACTTGAGATTAAGACAGCAGAGTATACGGTTTTTATTAACAGTAAGGAAGTGGGGACGACAGAGAGTTGGTATCGGCAGCTGACAGAATAAAACATCCGAAAGATAAGGCTATATGAATGAAGTGAGAGTATGCATCAATCTAAGAACAAAGCCGGTATTTTGCAGCAGGGAAATGGGATAGGAGTGGGATAGATGGATATTGCGAAAAGGTTGTTGAAAGCTTATAATATGAATAGGACAATGAAAGCAATTTCAGCAGTAATGTTGATCAGCGAAAGAATGGAGGAATAAAGATGAGTCAGACATTAGTGGCCTATTTTTCAGCAAGTGGTGTAACAGAAAATGCAGCAAAGATTCTGGCACAGGCAGCAGGGGCTGATCTGTATGAGATCAAACCGGAAGTTCCTTATACCAGAGCCGATCTGAACTGGATGGACAAGAAAAGCAGAAGTACCGTTGAGATGAATGATCCGGCATCAAGACCGGCCATCAATGGCAAAGTTGAACATATGGAGCAGTATCAGAATATTTTCGTTGGGTTCCCGGTATGGTGGTATCGTGAACCTAGCATCATTGATACTTTCCTTGAAAGCTATGATTTTACAGGCAAGAGAATAATTCTTTTTGCGACATCCGGCGGCAGTGGTCTTGGCAAGACAGACGAGAGTGTGAAGAAAATCGTACCTGGAGCAAAGGTTGAAAATGGGCGGATGCTTAACGGCAAGGTATCTGAGTCTGATGTCAAAGCCTGGGTACAGAGCCTGAATTTGTAGAACAGTTTAAGAGAAGCTTATCATTATCCATGAATTTTTGTATGGGATAAGAAAAAGTCAGAGTGAATAAAAAGCAGGGGATATCGTACAGAAGTATACGATATCCCCCTTTTATTTACGCGAGCAACGAGCCAAAGTCCGTGCTTGCACGAGACCTTGGCGTTGCTAAGCGCCAGTGGCGCTTGTTTAGCAACGACCGAAACGGAGTGTAGAGGCCGCGTAAACTATGAGAAACTCGCGGAGCGTGTTTCTCATAGTTTACGCGGATAATGAGGCAAAGCTCATGCTTGCATGAAGCCTAGCCGAATATTGCGATAACGAGTGAAACTCGCAAAACGTGTTTCATCTTGTTGTGTATGATTGTGTATGGTTCATATGAAAAGCTATTAAATCGGTAATGTAATTCCGCCAGTGATCAAAAGATAGGAAAGCGCTGCACTGCCGGCCATCATAATAAGGAGCATGAGACATCCGATCAGGCGCTTTTTCATGGTCAGGAAAAAACTGGTCAGAAAGATCATCAGGAGAAATATGATCAAGAGCAAAATAATAAGGTTCATTTGCGGCCTCCGAAAATTAAATTAATCTTAATGTACATTTAAGTATTCTATCAGATATTATCAGCATTTGCCATATTAATTCGATAATTTTGAAATTAAAATCTGAGTTAGATGCATAAAAATATTTGTTGAAGCTGCTGGATAGGGAAGACATTTGTGATATGATAAAAATATCCTGCAAATGATAAATATGCAAAAGGGGTTCATATATGGAAACAACAGAAAAGAATAGATTTAGTATTTTACTTGAGCAGCTGATTAATACAGGAGAAGTGAAGAATGCATCTTTGGCAGCAGCACTTCGATATGATGCAAGCTATATCAGCAAATGGATTACCGGTCGGATGATTCCGGCTGAAAAGACAAAACGGAAAGTACTCAGAGGCATCAGCCAGGAAATTGTCAGACAAAGTACGCAGAGCGGATTGGAAAATTTGTGTGCGGACTATCAGATATCAGACTGCGAAGAACTCAAAACGGTGATCTATGATCATTTGGAAGCGGAGTATAATTATGTTCTGGAATTGCAGAAAACATATGGTACACTCATTGCACCGAAGATGAGCTTTTTTATGTCGTTAAGTCCGGCACAGTATATTGCAAAAATGCATCATCCGGTTCTCAGGCGTGTGAAACGGTTAAATATTACAGCGGAAATGGATCTGCTGGCATTAAGCCATGAGTACCGGATGCAGATTGTACAAGGCAATATGAGGCGGGAAGTCTACCGGGCTTATCCAGATGTCCATTTTTCTCTTATTATTCAGATTGAACCAGACAAAATGAATATCATCGGAGATACTGTATTTTTAATGAATATGATATCTGATATGTCCAGAATCGATTTTAGATTGTACAAAAACAGTCAGGCGGCAGGCAGAATGATTTTTTCAGTACAGGATGATTTTATGATCAGCGGCATGCTGGCAGATGATAAGCGCTGCATGGCTGTCAATATCAGCACAGAAGAAGATAATTGCCGGTGGATGTTTGAAAAACTGAGTGAATTGTGCACAAGGGATGCTTTGCTTTATCGCCCGTCAACAATCAGAAGCTTGGTAGAGGAACAGGGATATCAATATTCCATGCTTTCTATGAATAAGCGATGGTATATAGGGCATATGACGGAGTGCTTTTTGCCAGATGAATTATTTGAAGAATTGTTAGTGTATGCAACAAAAGAAATGAACCTGGAGATGGATGCGACACAATTGAGATACCTGCATGCATTAACCCGGAAGACATTGGAGGAAAGTCATATCCGGGTAATTATCTATGAAGATGCGCTGTCGGATCTTGTGGTAGGCAGGACCATCAGTTTCTTTGGATGCAGACTGAAGCTTTCATTGAGTCAGATTCAGACATATTTAAAATGCCTGCAGCATACATGTCTGAAACATTTGAACCTGGAAGTAAAATTGGCTATAGGCAAATTTGTGAAGGATTATCAATATGAAATGACACAATGTATTTTCACTTCAGACAGTATTTCTTATCTTAGGCTCAATACAGAAAACAGGGAAAATAATCTGGCTTTATTTAATCATCAGGATATGACGGAGATTTTTGGCCGTTTTTTTGATGAAGTATGGGAAAGCAGTGATGGAAAATGTCTGTCAGAATCTACAGAGATTAAGCATTTTTTTGACCATATGATTCAAAGTACAGAAATTCAGTCAGGAATTTCATTCAGTTTTTAATGTATTTTGTCATGATGATTCAATCCTATTCATTTATTTTCATGTTAAACTGACCTCATCTTATAGAAAGGTGAGGGAAAATGTTATGAATCAACAAGTGACAGGAAAACCGAGTATTGATAAACCATGGATGAAGTACTATCCGCCGCAGCTGATTCAGGGACTTACAATACCTGCACAGACAGTTTATGAGTATTTAATGGAAAGGTGTCCGGGAGATGATGTTGTGGCCATCCATTATTATGGCAGAGACATCAGATGGAGAGAATTGAAAGAGCAGGTGGATCTGGCTGCCAGATCGCTGCGTGCCATCGGATTTGGCGAGGGAGATCAGATACCGATATTTTTGCGGGCAGTTCCGGAATTTATTTACCTGCTGCTTGCTGCGGAGAAAATAGGAGCTTCTGTTTTGTGCAGAGACAATACGCTTGAAGAGAATATAGAGGCTGTTAAGAAATCAGGTGCAAAGATGATCATTGCCCACGACTTCCTTTCTCATGAAGAACTTAATCGTTACAGAAAGGAAGCCGGCATCAGAGGTGCTGTTTTGTTAAGCCCGATCCGCAGCGCCATGAGAACGGGGCTACCGGACTATTGTTGGAATTATCTGGAATCTCTTTATACAGATTATCCGGCATACGGTCCGTACACGATGTCCTGGGAGGCTTTTATGGCAATCGGGGATCAGTTTACAGGGAAAGTGGAGGCACCGAAAGACATTGACAGACCGTTATTCAGGGCTTATACAAGCGGCTCCACGGGTCCGTCAAAGCAGGTCATTCATTCCGCGCATACGATGATCGGCAATATGCATCAGATGAATTTTTATGGTGCATCTTCGGAATTCCGACCGACATGGATGGTTACACAGCTGACCCCTTCTTTGGTGGCGGTAGTTGTTGCGATGCTGCTGATGCCGTTGGCATCAGATAAATTGCTGATACTTAGTCCTTTTGTGGCGGCAGAAGATGTAGATCTGGAAATGATGCATTATCGTCCAAATTGCTGGCCGCTGATTCCGATGTTTATTGAAACTGTGATGAGAAATGGCCGTGTCCCGGATGATTATGATATGTCTCATTTATTTTCAGCAGGTGCAGGCTGCGAGGCTTATAACAATAATCAGCTGAAGCGTGCACAGAAATTCCTGGAGGATCATCAATGTAAGGCACGTTTTACGACTGGCTACGGATGCAGTGAAGCGGGATCGAATATGTCATTGCCTTTAACAGCGCATCCGATCAAAGACGGCAATGTGGGGATACCGATGCCGCTTACAACCATTTCTATTTTTAAGCCGGGAACAGATGAAGAATTGACGTACAATACGATGGGTGAAATCTGCCAATGCGGACCGGGAACAATGGTAGGGTATGATGATCCGGCAGCGACGGCAAGGACAATCAAAATACATTCAGATGGCAGCCGTTGGCTTCATACAGGTGATATTGGTTATATGACAGAGGATGGAACAATTTATGCATTAACCAGAGGTGAAGCACCGAGATACGGCGGAGGTTCCCTGGCGACACTGCCTATGGAGAATCTTCTTGCAGATGCGGAGGTAGAGGGTATAGATGATGAATTTTTTGTGATCGTCCCGGATCCGGAGCATCACAGATGTTTTGTTCCGTACCTGTTTGTGGTCTTGAATAAAGGTTATACGGTAGATGATATCAGGGAAAAGGTAAAGGAAAGTCTTGAGGCGTACATGCAGCCTGTTGATATTATTGCTCTTCCGGAGAGACCGTTTTTCCACTTTAAGACAAACCGTATTGGCCTGACACGGGATATTGAAGCAGGAAAATTTAATGTATAATCATTACAAAGAGTGAAATTAGCATGATAAAACGATTAGATCGAAGTGGTTTAATCGTTTTATTTTTTTCAGAATTCAGTTATAATAGATATGGAAAATACCATGAACAGAAACGGAGAAGATAACAATGGAGATTATTAACAATACGCAGGCAGATAACCCAAACGGATGGATTGAAAGTTTTGTGGAAGAAGTTCTGGAGAATGCAAAAGTTTGCTGCAGGCAGGTAATGATTGAAGAAATCGAAGAGGAGAAGCATATTTTTCTGGATGCAGATGGAGAAAAATATGATATCAGATTGTGGGCATTCCTTCCGATCGCTGCAGATCTGAATGGTATGGTTTGTACAGAGAATGTGCAGTATATGCTTTATAGAAAGAAATCATCAGCGGATAAAGAATATGCTGAACAGATAGATGATGATTTTATCAGAATTGAACGCGGTAATCGCGCAGCTTATGAAGAAGAACAGGAGAAGACACTTTTCTAGGAAAATAAAGGGGGGCAGTGCTCTCCGCTCACGCGCGAAAGTGTGCGCCTGGCGCACACTGTGTTCTCAGAAATCACATAGTGTATGTATGAGCTGTGTTTGTAATAGACATGGGTGATATCTTTAATGCTATATGTGCGAGTTATGCGAAAGATATTTCGATAGGTGATCGTACCTTTTTCGTATAGTACAAGGAAATTTTGTCCATATAGAATCAGAAAGAATGCTCCAACGGTAAAGACGCCAAATACGATGTAGCAGAATATTTTGGTCAGCATATCTTCTGATGAGAATATAGTCAAAATAAAAAGGGCGCCAAAAAAGACCATACAAAAGATACCTATGCCCAAATTATATTTTGGTGGTTTAAAGGCACTGGAATTAGATCGGTGTTTCTTTTTATAATCGGCTAACATTTTATCAGTCGTTAGTTGAGTAAGTAAAGATGATATAAGTTCTTGTATCATAATAACAGCTCCTTTTGAGGTGATATTTTGAAATGAGGCTACCGCAATCCCGCTGGCTTTAGACGGTGGGTTAAGGTAGCCAAAAGTTAGATATTATTGTATACTTATGGCATGGGGACATGGAAATCTAAAAACAGGCACAAATACTTATTACAATATC
>Ga0129310_1000922_pt1 | contig 29797 bp, 29 predicted proteins | sample Go1ome_2_FD_94433 | JGI IMG/M metagenome (GOLD analysis project Ga0129310, IMG submission 94433) | Western lowland gorrila individual fecal microbial communities from Wisconsin, USA - Go1022A metagenome | ecosystem: Host-associated > Mammals > Digestive system > Large intestine > Fecal | place... | reverse complement strand
GTCCCCATATTTATCAAGGCAGTTCTTGTGGACTGTCAGCTTTGCTGCGCCTAAAATTATTTGTGAAGATGGTCGTGGGAGGTTAGGTGAGATTGGTTTTTGTTAGCTTAATGGCATTGACCTATAAGGGGGGTAGAACTGTATGCCCGAAGCTGAAAAGCGCATCGGCAGACAGTTTCCTACGCAATCGGTGGTACTGCCGTACACTCAGACAAAAGGCGGCGAGCGTATCGAAATGCTCAAAGGCGGCAAGGGTTACATCAACTTCCGTACCCGAACAGGCACAGGGGGTCTGGGTGAGGGCTTGTTTTCGCCACAAAATTTAAGATAACAGCAAAGCGTGCATTTATGCAAATAGTCGAATAAAAGTGGTTTTCGTTGACATGGGGCTGAAAATTTGATATACTTAACTTCGTGTAAAAGTTTTATTTTATAAAGGAGATAGTTTAATGAGCAAGAGATTTCTTTCTGCTGTGCTGGCACTTGCATTAGTTACAGGGCTTTCGGCGTGCAGTGAAAACCCAAATGATATAAACGCAAATTCTGTCAGTGAAACTACCGCAATTTATGAGAGTACAAAAGAAATTGTCATACCTGATGAAACCGTTACCCCCGATGAAGATACGACTTCCGACGAAACGACCACAGAGGAAGAAACACTGACAGATATGGAAGAATTCATGGAGGGTGAAACTATACGCAAGCTGACAACTACCCGCACATTTATCCCGGCTGATGACGAATTCGGTTTTTATTTCGGGCTTGAACTTCCGCCCGAAGAGGTGAGCGCGGGACTAAAAGTCACCTTATACAGCGAGGACGGAAAACAGATAAGCGAGATGAAAGCAAACGATGAAAATGTCTACAGCTGTTATTTCAAGCCGAACACCGACAGCTGGGTGACATACAATGTATATGCGGTTTACGGTGATAATGTGTCAAATACCGTCCGCGTGCGAACCTACACTGATGATGTACTGCCGGAAGACAATGCAGATTTTAAAAAGGTCATAGAAGAATTTGGCAGGATATCTTCAAAATATGCAGACTCATTGGGGCGATATTCCGCAGAAAACAAGGTAAAGGCATTCAACGAAGCGGCAGAACTTGCTAAGAAAATGTACGAAGACAGCAGGGTCGTGGAAGTCAGGATAAGTCCTGATACAGGTAATGTTACCATCAAGCACAACTGCGGCACCACATACAGTTTCATCACCGAACAGATGTGATATGACAAAAGCAAAAGGCAATACCGCGCGGGTATTGCCTTTTTTATTAATCTATGGCGAACTGCGAATTGTAAAGTTCACTGTAGAAGCCGCCTTTTGCCATAAGGCTGTCATGAGTTCCCTGTTCGACTATGTGACCTGACTTCATTACGATTATATTCTCAGCTTCTTTTATGGTAGAAAGACGATGGGCTATGATGAAACTCGTTCTGCCTTTCATCATTTTAGCAAAAGCGCGCTGAACTATTATCTCAGTTCTGGTATCTATCGATGAAGTAGCTTCATCAAGTATCAGCATGGGAGGAAGTGACAGCATCACCCTCGCGATGCAGAGAAGCTGTTTCTGACCCTGGGAAAGGGTGCTGAAAGCATCTGAAATGACAGTGTCATAGCCTTGCGGCAGACGCTTTATAAAACCGTGACAGTGGGCTGACTTCGCCGCCGCGATGACCTCATCTTCTGTGGCATCCGGTCTTCCGTAGCGGATATTATCGCGGATAGTAGCGGTCTTCAGCCACGTTTCCTGCAATACCATGCCGTACATCGAGCGCATGGAATTTCTGGTGCAGTCTTTTATCGGTTTGCCGCTGATGCTTATCTTGCCGCTGTCGGCATCGTAAAAGCGCATCAGCAGATTTATCATAGTGGTCTTTCCGCAGCCTGTGGGACCTACTATGGCGGTACGTTCGCCAGCCCTGACATGCAGGTTGAAGTCCTCTATCAGCTTGACATCGGGGTCATAGCTGAAATAAACATTTTCGATATCAACAGTGCCATCGACCTCTTTGAGTACAAAAGCGTTTTCGCTGTCGGGCTTTTCTTCGGGTTCATCGATGATATCAAAGACACGCCTTGCAGATGCGAGGGCACTTTGCAGTTCGGTGATAACGCCTGATATCTCATTGAACGGCTTTGTATACTGGTTTGCGTAAGAGAGAAAACTTGAAAGATTGCCCACAGTAAATCCCCCGCCGCCGAACACGGTCAGCGCTCCGAGAATGCCGACGGAGGTGTAGACAAGTCCGTTTACGAAACGTGTACACGGGTTGGTAAGTGACGAAAAGAATATCGCCTTTACGCTGACTTCTCTGAGTTTCTGATTAAAGACATCAAAGCGCTCTTCTGCTTCCTGTTCATAGCCGAAAGCCTGAACTGTTTTCAGGTTGCCTGTCACTTCTTCCACAAGTGCAGTCATCTCGCCGCGTGCTTCTGACTGCTTATGGAATAGGTCAAATGTGTTTTTCGCGATGAACCTCGCCACAAACAGCGATAGCGGCGTCAGTATGATGACCACCAGCGATATCTTTACATTTATGCCCAGCATGAAGATTATAGTACCGATTATTGTACATATGCCTGTGAACAGCTGAGCAAAACCCATCAGCAGCCCGTCAGATATCTGGTCGATATCTGTGATTATACGGCTGATGATATCGCCGTGAGGGTGCGAATCTATATATGAAAGCGGCAGTTTATCCAGCTTTGCAAAAGCCTTGTTCCTTATATCGCGCACAACGTTGAAAGTTATCTTGTTGGTGCAGAGCGACATCAGCCATTGTGAAAGTGCTGTCATCGCAACAGTCACACAGAGTTTTATAACTATCGGCACAAGTCCCTTGAGATCAACGTTATCGGGACCTATGATAAGGTCTACCGCCTGACCGATAAGTATGGGCGCATACAATGTTGTTGCAACCGTGACCAGCGCCAGCATCATAGACACAGCGAACAGCCATATATAAGGCTTTGCATACGAAAGAAGAGGCTTAAGCACAGGTTTATTTATTGTTTTATTCTTATCCAATGCCGTTCACCTCCTGTTCGGAAAGCTGAGAAAGACATATCTCACGGTAGATACCGCAATTTCTGTAAAGTTCTTGATGTGTACCTATACCCGCTATCCTGCCATCGTCCATAACGATTATCTTATCAACATTTTTTATGGAAGAGATCCTCTGTGATACTATGAAAACGGTCATGCCGCTTGTCTGTTCAGCGATAGCTTTTCTCAGTCTTGCATCTGTGGCAAGATCAAGGGCTGATGCGGAGTCATCAAGTATGACAATTTCGGGCGAGCCTACAAAAGCCCGCGCGATAGTCAGTCTTTGCCGCTGACCGCCTGAGAGGTTCTTGCCCTCCTGCAAGATCATTTCGTCAAGTTTATCGGGCTTTTCCATAACAAAATCATACGCCTGCGCCAGTTTTAAGGCGCTTATTATCTCATCATCGGAAGCAGACTTGTCACGCCATTTCATGTTATCGCGGATAGTGCCTTTGAACAGCACCGCCCTCTGCGGCACAAGACCTATCTTCTTGCTCAGCTGTCTGAAAGGATATTTTTTTATGTCAACACCGTCCACCAACACCTGACCCTTTGATACATCGTAAAAACGAGGTATAAGATTTATGACCGTACTTTTGCCCGAACCTGTACCGCCGATAATGCCCACAGTTTCTCCCCTGCCGACCGTGAAGCTGATATTTTCAAGCGCATACTCTTCGCTGTCATGGTAGGAAAAGCTGACATCTTTAAACTCGACACACGGTGCATTTTCGACAGCCTTTACCTCGATATTGCCCTCATCGCTGACAGATGGACTTACTGCGAAAATATCGTTTATGCGTATGGCTGATGCCTGCATCTTGGCGATATTCGTTACAAGTATCGCCATAGCGAGAAGCGCCAGCAATATCTGGTTCATGTAGTTTATCAGCGCTATGACCTCGCCCTGACTGATAGTCCCCCTTAACACCTGACCTGCGCCCGCCCTGATTATGACGGCTATGGCGATATTCACGATAACGTAGGTCATGGGGTTCATCAGTGCGTTTATCCTGCCTGCTTTTATCTGTAGGTCGGTCAGTTCATCGGTTATCTGCCTGAACTCTTTCTCCTCGTCCTGCTGACGTGAAAAAGCGCGGATGACCCTTGCACCTGTCAGCGCCTCACCTGTCAGCAGATTCGTGCGGTCGAGAGTCTTTTGGATATGTTTATAACGCGGGATAGTGATGCTCATGATCTTATATATGACAAAAGCAAGACATGGCGCGATTATAAGAAAGATAAGCGTCAGCTTCACCGAGATAGTGAACGCCATGATGACCGCACCTATAACGATAAACGGCGAGCGCAGAAGAAGTCTTAGAAGGATATTCACGCCCGACTGTGCGGTATTTATGTCAGCAGTCATTCTGGTGACGAGAGTGCTGCTGCCTATCTTATCTATCTCGGTATATGACAGCTTGTTTATATGTTTAAGCAGGTCGGTGCGCAAAGCAGTGCCGAAGCCTACCGATGCCTTAGCTGCAAAAAACTGCGCCGTAAGCGAACATGCAAGTCCCAGAAAGCCCAGCAGCACCATGACACCGCCCATTTTCAGTATATAGCCCATATCCTCATTTTTTATGCCGATGTCAATGATATTTGCCATGACCAGCGGTACAGCAAGTTCAAAGCAAGCCTCTATCAGCTTGAACAGCGGACCAATTACGCTTTCCTTTTTGTAGTTTTTCAGATATCGGAACAATTTGAACATACCTATCTCCAAACATGATTTGACGGACAGTGGTTGCTGTCCATCATTGGGTCATTTTTTCTTTTTAACTTTTACTTTTACGACGGAATAACGCGATGAACCTTGACCAAAGACTTTTTTTTTTACAGGTTCTTCAACAGGTGTCGCATTCTGAACAGACTCAGGCTTTTCTTCAACATTCGTCTGTGTCTGAACGTTCTCTGTATTTTCCCGCACCTCCGTCTGCGCCTGTACGGGCTGAGTCACGGGTTCGGGAACAGGTTCTGCTTTCGGTTCGGGCTTTGGCACAGGCTTAGGCTTGGGCACATTGGCATACGCCTCAGCAAAAAGTCTGCTCTGTGCATCAACAAGAGGTTCTGACGCAGGAAGTCTGATATATGTACCGTCGGGCTGCATATCACGAGCCTTGACGTTATCTTTCATCTGCGTTTCAAACAGATCAATAATGCGCTGTTTTATCTCGTCGTTAAGCACAGGTGCAGCGACTTCCACGCGGCGGGTGGTGTTTCTTGTCATGTAATCGGCAGAAGAGATATACACATTTTTTCTGACACCGCTGCCGAATATATATATTCGGGCATGTTCGAGATACCTGCCTACTATCGAGCGAATGCGCACATTTTCGGTAACGCCCGGTATGCCTGCCACAAGACAGGATATACCTCTTATGACCATCTCGACCTTTACGCCTGCCTGCGAACATTCGATCATCTTATCGATCAGGACTTTGTCGGTCAGCGAATTGAGTTTCGCGCCCACATAGCCCTCGCCGCCCGCTTTTGCGACAGCTATCTCGTTATCCATCATTTCAAGCAAACGATTTTGCAGACAGTGCGGCGCTACCAGCAGCAGCTTGCTGTCCTCGACAAGCTCACCGATAGAAAGTGCGCGGAACACTTCTTCCGCTTCATGTGCTATCTGCGTATCGGCAGTCATAAGGCAGAGGTCGGTATAAAGACCAGCTGTCTTTTCGTTATAGTTGCCTGTACCTATCTGCGTGGTGTACTTTACTCCCTCCGCTGTCTTGCGGGTTATAAGGCACAGCTTTGAATGGACTTTCAGCCCCTTAGGACCGTACATTACACGACAGCCCGCTTCTTCAAGCTGTTTTGACCAGCCGATGTTATTTTCCTCGTCAAAACGCGCTCTCAGTTCCACCAGCACCGAAACTTCCTTGCCGTTTTCAGCGGCGGCACACAGAGCCTTTATAACTTTAGAGTGCTTTGCCACACGGTAGAGCGTCATCTTTATTGAAACCACGCTGTCGTCCTTAGCGGCTTCATTCAGCATTCTTATAAAATGCTGTATAGTTTCGTATGGGTAAGACAGGAACAAGTCGCGTTCATCGACCTGCTCTATCATCGGGCGGCTCTCGTCTATCATGCGCGAAAGCTGAGATGTCTGCGGCTCATAGAAAAGTTCTTTTTTATCTGCCGCCTTTTCAAACACAGCGAACACATATGACAGGTCAAGTGGAGTTTTCTCGACAAAGACCTGTTTCTTGGAAAGTTCCAGTCTTGTGCAGAGTTCTTTCTGTAGAGGTTCGGAAACCTGTTTTGAAAGCTGTAATCTTACTGCACAAAGGCGCTTTCTCTTGTTTATCAGTTCGGACATGTTCTGCCTGAAATCAAGTTCACGGTCAAAACTTTCATCAACATCAATATCGGCGTTGCGGGTTATGCGCATGAGGGTCTTTTCTTCGACTTTATAGCCTGAGAATATCTTATCTGTGTAGTGGAATATCAGTTCTTCCACCAGCACATAAGCTATGGAATCGTCCTGACGCGGCAGGAAGATCACCCGCTGGAATTTCTCACTGCACCCGATGATACCCAGTGTGACACCGCTTTTAGAGGTCAGCTTTGCCGCCACGTATATGCTCTTGTTCGGCAAAAACGGGAACGGGTGGCGCTTGTCGATTATCAGCGGGCTGAGAAAAGGCTTTATCTCGTAAGCATAGTAAGCCTCCAAGAACTCCGCTTCCTGCATCGTCAGGCTCTTCATGCTCTTATGCTCTATATTTTTAGGTTCGAGCGCTTTGTGTATGGTCTTGAAGCTCTCGTCCTCCACTGCTATCAGTTCACGCACCCTTGTGAAGATAGCACTCAGCTGTTCTGAGGGCTTCATCTTCGACTTATTATCCTTGTGCGAGTCGTCCACCAGCGAAGCATCATACAGCGAACCCACCCTGACCATAAAGAACTCATCAAGGTTACTGCCGTATATCGACTGGAAAAGCAGTCTTTCAAGCAGCGGATTGCGCTCATCGCGGGCTTCTTCCAGCACACGCTCGTTAAATTTGAGCCATGAAAGCTCACGGTTATCATATACCCTGTTTTTCACGGTATTTTCTCCTATCATAAAATAAGCTATACCTATTATATTACATATTTCGGTGATTGTCAACCACCGCCGCAAACAAAAACAGCGCCCTGCGGGGGACGCTGTGATGTTCTATTTCATCAGACTCCTGCCGACTGCCTGTTTCCAGCCGTCTGTCAGGCGGGAACGTTCGCTTTCCTGCATGGCGGGGATAAACTCACGGAATTTCTGCGATACGCGGTTGAGTTCTTCGCGGTTCTCCCAGAAGCCGCAGTGGAGTCCCGCAAGGAATGCCGCGCCTGTTGCGGTGGACTCCACATTGCGCGGCCGAATTATGCTCCTGCCCAGAATATCGGACTGGAACTGCATGAGGAAATCGTTCTGCGATGCGCCGCCGTCTACCTTGATAAGCCCCAGCGCTGAGGTGTCCTCTTCCATCGCCTTTATGACATCTGCCGTCTGGTAAGCGATGGCTTCCAGTGCCGCACGAACGATATGCGCTCTGCCCGCGCCCCTTGTCAGCCCGCAGATGACACCGCGCGCATCGCTGTCCCAGTAGGGCGTGCCCAGTCCCACAAATGCGGGGACGAAGTAAACTCCGCCGTTATCGGGGACGCTTTCGGCAAGGGCAGCTGTTTCTTCTGCCGAATTAATAATGCAGAGTTCATCGCGAAGCCATTTCACCACAGCACCCGACACGAACACCGAACCTTCCAGCGCATACGTGACTTTACCGCCGATGCCCCATGCGATAGTGGTCAGCAGACCGTTTTTGCTCTCGACACATTCATCGCCTGTGTTCATAAGCAGGAAACCGCCTGTGCCGTAGGTGTTCTTTACATCGCCTTTGAGGTAACAGCACTGCCCGAAAAGCGCCGCCTGCTGGTCGCCCGCACAGCCGCATATGGGTATCTCAGCGCCGATGACATCGGCAGAAGTGACCCCGAAATCGCCCGAAGAATTTTTCACCTCAGGGAGAATGCACTCGGGAATACCCAGCAAACCCAGTATCTCTCTATCCCATTCAAGGGTGTGTATATTGAAAAGCATCGTCCGTGAAGCGTTGGTGTAGTCGGTGGCATGCACCCTGCCGCCTGTCAAATTCCAGATGAGCCATGTGTCAACTGTGCCGAAAAGCAGTTCACCGCGATGTGCCCTTTCGCGCACACCGTCAACATTGTCGAATATCCACTTTATCTTCGTCGCGGAAAAATAGGGGTCTATCAGCAGACCTGTCTTACTGCGGAAGAACTTATCAAGCCCCTGTTCTTCAAAACGGTCGCAGGTATCGGCGGTGCGGCGGCACTGCCAGACTATCGCATTGTAGACAGGTTCGCCTGTTGACTTATCCCATATCATCGTAGTTTCACGCTGATTTGTAACGCCGATGGCGGCTATCTCGGATATGTCTTCACCGCCGGTTTTGAGAAATTCGATGCAGTCGCGCAAAGCGTGAAGCTGTGAATCGAGTATATCCTTAGGGTCATGCTCCACCCAGCCCGCTTTCGGGAATATCTGCGGAAATTCGTACTGCGCCGCAAAAACTTTAGCGCCGCTCCTGTCAAAAAGCACCGCACGCGATGATGTTGTGCCCTGATCTAAGGCAAGTATATATTTTTTCATGGAACATCGTCCTTTCATTTTATATTATAATTATATATGCTTATCCCGCTGACACACCCCAAAAAACAGCGATCAATTATCCTTTTGTTTTCCGCTTTTTCAGCCGGTGTGATAAAGGGATAGTCATATAATTATATGATACTACCAAAATCGGTTATTGTCAAGATGAAAATTTGTTTAATGACTGCAATTCTTAAATCACATAAACAAACATATTATTTAGCGAGGTGATGAAAATGAAAAAATTCAGAGTGACCGAACTGCTTATCTCAATAGTCAGCGCAGAACTGGTCGGGGCGCTTTCCGCGCTGGTATCGGGCGGACAGTTCAGAGAATTCTTTGCGGCACTCGAAAAGCCGCCGTATGCTCCGCCTGCATGGCTTTTCCCTGTGGCATGGGCGATATTGTATGCGCTGATGGGCTACTCGGCATACCTTATTTATATTGCTGACAGCAATGGAAGAAACAAAGCGCTGAAAATTTACGCGGCACAGCTTTTCGTGAATTCCCTGTGGTCGCCCGTTTTCTTCGGTATGAAGAGTTTTATCGGCGGGCTGATCGTCATAATACTGCTTGATATAACGGTCGCAATGATGATATGTGCTTTCTCGAAAGTGCGTAAAAATTCAGCGCTGATAAATATTCCGTATATTCTCTGGTGCATATATGCAACATATCTGACTGCGGGCATTTACATGCTTAACAGGTAAAATTTTCGGACATAAGCACAGCGCATTATGCCATAGTATTTCTGATGCAAAGTCAGGAGTGCTGTGGCTTTTTTCTATTGACAAAGAAGCAACGCTGTGCTATAATTTTTACTGACATGAACGGGATTTTTTAGGATACAGCAATATGGAAAACAGGTTTGAATCTGTGGAAAAGAATGGGTCAGTGCAGGGTGCTCGTATAATTGCTGACAAAGAAACGGGTGTCCAATATTTATCGGCTCAGCGGACTAATACAGGAGGACTCACTGTTCCAATTGATAAGGACGGAAAACCTTTACCTGACCCCAAATATGCAAAGTGATAAATTCTTATCTAAGCCCCGAAGCACTTTGTAACGCTTCGGGGCAAAATTTCTGTATGGGTAACCGTCTTATCCTGTAAAGAACGCTTTTTTGAAAAAACAGGTGACAAATCTTCAAAAGTGTGCTATAATGTATAGGCTGTATTTGATGATATGACCGTCCCATTAACACAATTTTAGGCATGCGGGTATCACAAGTTTATAATGTACAGATTTCAGGAGGAATAAAAATGATAAGACATATATGTATGTTCAAGCTGAAAAATGAAAACAAGGACGCTTCGGTGAAAGAGTTCTGCGAGAGGGCTGAGAGCCTGAAAACTCTGCCCCAGCTGAAAAGATATGAGGTAGTCACCAACGACAAGCGCACACCTGACAGCAACTATGATGTTTCGCTGATATTCGACTTTGACAGCGTTGATGACCTGAACGCTTACCAGACATCGCCTACACACATCGAATTCGGCAAATTCGTTGCGGCCGTCAAGGAAGAGAGAGCCTGCATAGATTACGAGTTCTGAGGCAGGATATGGCTAAGGTAAAAACTTCTTACGTATGCTCGAACTGCGGATACGAAACAAGCAAGTGGAACGGAAAATGCCCTGACTGCGGCGAGTGGAACACCTTTGAAGAGGTAGAACTTCAAGTATCGGCAAGGACGGGCGGCAAGGCAAAGTCGGTGACTGTAAAAGATGTTTCCGACAGTATACTCAATATAAACTCGGTAGATGCCAGCCACAACGAGATACGCTACGACACGGGCATGCACGAACTTGACAGAGTGCTTGGAGGCGGTCTGGTAAAGGGTTCGCTGGTGTTGCTGGGCGGCGAGCCGGGAATCGGAAAATCGACTATGCTGTTGCAGATATGTCAGACAATGGGCGATGACCACACTATTCTTTATGTATCGGGCGAGGAATCCACAAGGCAGATAAAACTCAGGGCGAACAGGCTGGGTGTCAACAACGATAATCTCTACCTGCTGGCTGAAAATGATGCGGAGAGCATATGCGCCGCGATAACCAAAGAGAAACCTGAGATAGTCATAATCGACTCGATACAGACCATGAGCATAAGCGGGATAAGTTCTGCACAAGGCTCTGTAACGCAGGTACGCGAATGCACCAATCTCTTCATGCGCACGGCAAAAAGCGAAGAGATACCCATATTCATAGTGGGTCACGTAAACAAAGACGGTGCCATCGCGGGTCCTAAAGTCATGGAACATATCGTTGACTGCGTGCTGTATTTTGAGGGTCAGCGAAACCTGACCTACCGCATACTCAGGGCGGTCAAAAACCGTTTCGGCTCGACAAACGAGATAGGCGTTTTTGAAATGGCAGACAGCGGTCTTCTGGAGGTCGAAAACCCCTCTATGCTGATGCTTGAGGGCAGACCGGTCAATGTTTCGGGAAGCTGTGTCGCCTGCATAATGGAGGGTTCGCGCCCCATAATGGCTGAGGTGCAGGCACTGGTATCAAAAAGCAGCTCATCACAGCCAAAGCGCACCGCAACGGGATTTGACTATTACAGAATGTCGATAATACTGGCAGTCCTTGAAAAACGGCTGGGATATTTCTTCGGGGGACTTGATGTTTTCATAAATATCGTCGGCGGTCTGAAACTGGACGATACGGCGGCTGACCTAACTGTGGCTATGGCGCTGTATTCAAGCGTTACAGATAAAGTGGTCGATGACAAGACGATAGCTTTCGGTGAGATAGGTCTGGGCGGAGAACTCAGAAACATCACCCACGCAGAACAGCGCATACAGGAAGCAGAAAGAATGGGATTTGAACGGTGCATACTCCCCTACTACACGGTAAAAAAGCTGAATACAGCAAAATACAATATGCAGATAATCGGCGCTAGGTCGATAAAGGAAGCATTTTCGCAGATAGGTTGATTGTAAAATTTTTGTGAAGCCGTTCTAATCCCTTGACTTTTATATTGGATTATGGTATGATAATCGTGCCGCATGTTCACGGGTCTGATAAGTGTGTCTGAAAACACCTCCGTGTGCAGCGAGTTCATGTAAAGGCAGGTGCATATTAAGATGTACGCAGTAATTGAAACAGGCGGAAAGCAGTATCAGGTAAAGGCAGGCGACGAGATCTTCGTTGAGAAGCTGGACGTAAACGCTGATGAGAACGTTACTTTTGACAAGGTAATGGCAGTTGGTTCTGATGCAGGCATCAAGGTCGGCGCTCCTTATGTTGAGGGTGCAACCGTATCCGCAAAGGTAGTCAAGAACGGCAAGTCCAAGAAGATCACAGTCTTCACTTACAAGCCCAAGAAGGGTGAGAAGAGGAAGATGGGTCACAGACAGCCCTACACTAAGGTAGTTATCGAAGCTATCAACGGTTAATTCGCAGGAGGCATCATTCATGATCGCCGCGGATTTCTACAAGAATTCGAGTGATATGCTGACAGGTTTCCGTGTTACAGGTCATGCAGGCATGGCTGATTTCGGCTATGATGTATGCTGTGCAAGCGTTTCATCTGCTGTTATGATGACGGCGAATACCATCACAGAAGCATTCAAGATAGATGCAGATGTCGAGGTAGATGAAAACGAAATAAAGCTGACTGTCAAAAATGCAGGCAGCGATGCGGACAGGCTCATACTGGGGTTGTTTATCCATATGTATAATCTTAAGGACGAGTTTCCCGGGCATATCAAGCTAAAAGTCAGCAACAGCTGACAACATCACATCAATGGAGGTGTAATTTCAATGATAAAGATCTCAATGCAGTTTTTCGCTCATAAGAAGGGTATGGGTTCTACCAAGAACGGTCGTGAATCCGAGTCTAAAAGACTGGGTGTGAAGAGAGCTGACGGTCAGTTCGTACTTGCCGGCAACATTCTCGTTCGCCAGAGAGGTACTCACATTCATCCAGGCGAGAACGTTAAGCGTGGTTCTGATGATACTCTGTTCGCTACAAGCAACGGTATCGTAAGATTTGAAAGAATGGGTAAGGACCGTAAGAAGGTTTCGGTTTATCCTCAGGCTTAATTACGCAGCGACAAGACCCTGAGCACCTTAGCTCGGGGTCTTTTTTAAAGAAAAAAGAAAGATAGATACAAAGAACAAAAGACAATTTAACGGAGATACTATTATGAACATACATTCAGAACTCCACAGAAAACTGAGTCATTCATTTCTCAGGTACGGTATCATCATTCTGGCTGTGGTCGGTGGTATTTTCTTTTACAAAGACCACAACGGCTATAACGATGTTGCCAAAGTCAGGACTATCAAAAATTGCATAGTGACCACTTCGAGCACGAAGGAACCGTTCATGACAAAAAACACCTATTATTTAAGCATTTACACTCATGACGAAGTACCAACAGATACAGAAGAGGCAGGCGGCGAAAAAAATGATGATAAAACCATGCTGTCTGTATGGGATCTCAGTAATGAAGAACCGATATTTCAGTGTACAACATCGCAGGCGCATTTCAAGCATTTTGTAAACTACGACGCTGAAGAGATCACCATATTCAAAAGCGAAGACGGTAAAGAGTTCCCTGTTTATGAAGCTGGTGCTGACGAAGAAGAGGCTGAGCGGGAATTCAGGCATATTCGTGTGCCTTACGGCTGGTACGCATTATACATCATTGGCGGAGTACTGGGCATCATATGCCTGTACAATTCCATCAGACTTGCAAAAGTCGCGGCTAATTACAGGAATGAAAACTATGAATTCAGCCCCGATCCCATGTGTACTGCGGGTGAGAGAGGCGCTTTCGCTATGCTAAAAATTGCAAGACAAGATTCTGCTACAAAAACGAGCAGGACCAACTTCATAAGCGAACTGCTCAAAAAAGATGCCAATGACTTCAAATGGCCTGACTGAACGTGGAGGGACAGAAGATGAATGAAGCACAGAGAATAAACAATGATATCGGTCGTTCAAACACGCGGGCAGGTCTGATAGTGCTGGGGATAGTGCTGGCGGTCTTTCTTTACAACTCCTTAACGGGTTATGTAAAGGTAACAAAAGACGATACGTATGATAACTGCACAGTGAATACATGGCATGAACAGCACCGCAACAGCAAGGGCGGCACTTACAATGTCTATTATATGAAAATATATCAGGAGGTCAGCAAGCACGACGTCTTTGATTTCAGTGAACTCTACAAAAACGAAGAAAAGCTGAGTGAAGATATATACGATCAAGCACAGACCATTGAGGAGAATGAACTGTTTTACGGACGAGTGCCTTATCTGTATTACAGCAAATTTAACGATTATAACTCAAATAAAGTCACAATGTTCAAGACAGATTGGGGCAGAAGTTTCCCTGTATACAAGCAGAATTGCAGCGCAGCTGAGGCTGAACGCGAATACAGAAGGCTTGATCCGCCGACATTGTGGTACACAGCCTACGGCGCAGGTATCCTGCTGGGATTGATACTTTTGAGCTGCGGAAAAAATGCTAAAAGAACAGCAAATAATTACAGTGATGATGTGCTGTATGAAAAAAAGCCTGATAATGTTGCAACAACGGAAGATGCCCTTGCGGCTATGGCTACAATGAGGATCAGACGGGAAAAAGCAGAAATGCGAAATTCTCGCAGAAACAACAGATTTCCGTTCTGACAGATCGGGCGAAAGGAACAGCATAATGGGAATAAAATTCAAGAGTTCACGCAGTTATCTGCTTAATGCGCTGTTTGCTGCTGTTTTTTGTGCGGCAATATTATTCTATCATGTTACTAATCCGAAAGTTACTAAAGTCGGTACTTATGAAGATTTTGAGGTCAATACGTGGACCGAAAGAGTTGATGACTATAACGATCATGACTCTTACACCAAATACATGATCAGCGTAGACTGTACGTTTTATGAGGACTTTGAACCTGATTTTACAGCTGAGGACAAAGATGTCTATACGGCATATGAGGAACAAAAAAATCAGGCAAAAAAGACTGAACGACTGTTCAAAGGCAGTGTTACTGAGCATGTTTTCGCGCAGTTTGAATATTACTCAAAAAGAAAGCTGACGCTGTATAAAACAAGTCAGGGTGAAGTCTTCCCTGTTTACAGCCCTGAGTGTGATGCTAAGGAAGCAAGCAGAGAGTACAGGCAGATGCACCCGACATATTTGTGGCTGTGTGCAGTGATCTTTTTAGCGGTATATATAGTGCTGAACACTTCGTTCGGGCTGGCAGCACTGCGTTATGAACATAAAATGAGAAGTATATAAAGGGAGGTCGGAGAAATGTTTGTCGATCAGGCAAAAATATATATCAAAGCGGGTGACGGCGGCGACGGCGCTGTTTCCTTCCACCGTGAAAAATATGTCGCCGCAGGAGGTCCCGACGGCGGTGACGGCGGCAAGGGCGGAGATGTTATCTTCAAGGTCGATGACAATATCTCTAACCTTATCGATTTCAGATATAAGAAAAAATATGTTGCAGAAAAGGGTCAGAACGGCGGCGCAAAAAATTCCTACGGAAGAAGCGCGGACGATCTGGTCATCAAGGTGCCGAGAGGCACTGTCATAAAGGACGCTGATACAGGCAGGATACTGGCTGATATGTCGGCTGACGAGCCTGTTGTGGTCGCTCACGGCGGCAAGGGCGGCAGAGGTAATGCGCACTTTGCAACTTCCACAAGGCAGATACCGAGATTTGCAAAGCCCGGTTTCAGAGGCGAAGAATTCAACGTTCAGCTGGAACTTAAACTGCTGGCTGATGTTGGTCTGGTGGGATTCCCGAATGTGGGCAAATCCACGCTGATATCTGTTGTATCGGCTGCTAAGCCGAAGATAGCCAACTACCACTTCACCACACTGACACCTGTGCTGGGTGTTGTTAAGGTCGGAGAAGAAAGAAGTTTCGTAATGGCGGATATACCAGGTCTTATCGAAGGTGCAAGCGAAGGCGTGGGTCTGGGTCATGAGTTTCTCAGGCATGTGGAGAGATGTCGGCTGATTGTTCATGTGGTCGATGTATCGGGCATCGAGGGGCGCGACCCCATAGAGGATTTTGAAGCCATCAACAAGGAACTTGCAAATTTCTCGGAAGAGTTGGCAGAAGCACCGCAGATAGTTGCGGCGAACAAATCCGATATGGCGACTGACGAGCAGAAGCAGAGATTCAAAGAGTATATCGACGGTCTGGGTCTTCCCTGCTACGAGATATCGGCTGCCACAACTCAGGGTACGCAGGAACTCATCTACGGCGTAAACGAAAAGCTGGCTGAACTGCCGCCTGTCAAGAGGTTTGAAGCACAGCCGCTCACCAAAGAAGAAGTCGAGAGGAAAAACACGAACAACCGAGAGTTCTCCATCACTGTTGAGGACGGCGTTTACTTCGTTGAAGCTGACTGGCTGTATGATATACTCAGAGTTGCGGATATGGACGACTATTCGTCACTGCAATACTTCCAGAACGTGCTGGTATCCAGCGGCATAATCAGAAAGCTGGAAGCTATGGGCATAAAAGAGGGCGACACTGTGGCAGTATTCGACTTTGAGTTTGAGTATATACCGTAAGGGTGATGCTGATGCAGATAAATATAACAGAGCGGGAAGCCAACCAGTACTCCCCTCTCGCGCTGGCTTTTCTGGGCGATTCGGTCTATGAACAGCTGGTGAGAGAGAGGATACTTCTGGCGGCGAACATGCCCGCAAACAAACTGCACAAGCTGGCTGTGAGCAGAGTTTGTGCGGAATACCAGTCGGAATGCGTTGAGATGCTGACTGAACAGGGTTCTTTCAACGAAAAGGAACTTGAGGTTTTCAAGCGAGGGCGCAACACTAAGGTCAATGCGCCAAAACATTCGACTATTGCCGAATACAGAAACGCCACAGGACTTGAATGCCTTTTCGGGTTCCTGTATCTTACGGCGCAGAATGAACGTATAGAAGAATTATTCGAAAAGTGCTGGGAACACGGCGCGGAAGAATTCAACAATAAAATCAAGGAGTGAAATAAAATGTCAGGACATTCAAAATGGGAAAACATTAAGAGGAAAAAAGGTGCTACCGACGCGGCAAGAGCCAAGATCTTCACTAAGATAGGCAGAGAGATCGCAGTAGTCGTTAAGATGGGCGGTCCCGATCCTTCCGGCAACGCGAAGCTGAGAGATCTTATCGCTAAGGCAAAGTCCAACAACGTGCCCAACGACAACATCGAGAGAATAATCAAGAAGGCTGCGGGCGACGGCGACAAGAACAACTACGAGTCGATGGTATACGAAGGCTACGGTCCCTGCGGTGTAGCTGTAATAGTTGAGTGCCTGACTGACAACAAGAACAGAACTGCGGCTGATGTGCGCAGCTACTTCAACAAGTTCGGCGGAAATATGGGCAGTACAGGCTGTGTATCCTACCTGTTCTCTGATGTCGGAACTGTTGTTATAGAAAACAATGGCGCTGATGAAGACAAGATAATGGACGATGTTTTTGAGGCCGGTGCTGACGACTTCAACGTTGAAGAAGATGTTATCGAGATAGCTTGCTCACCAAACTCTGTTGGTTCTGTAAGAGAAACCCTCGAAGGAATGGGCTACAAGGTACTTTCTGCTGAAGCTGACAAGATACCATCAACATACGTTACTATCACTGATGAAGACGCTATGAAGAAGATGGGTCTGCTGCTGGATAATCTGGAAGATAACGATGATGTTCAGAACGTTTTCCACAACTGGGAGAATATGCCTTCTGACGAGGAAGAATAATATCTCTGAAATAGCTTTAGATACCTCTCACTTTGCTGTGAGAGGTATTTTTTGTGAGAGCGGGTCATGAAAACCCGTTTATAGTATTGAATTTATTTAAGAAATGTGATATAATAAGTAAAATCACTTTTAGGAGGACAACGAGATGCCTAAATTCTGTAACAGCTGCGGCACGACCAATAATGACAATATCACGAACTGCATCAATTGCGGCGCAGCACTTGATGACGGATCGTATATTCATCTTGGTGCGGATAATAACGCAAACAGCATAAACGGTATATACGAACCAACTTTCGGACAGAACGGATATGGTCAGCAATATGGTCAGAACTACTATCAGCCGTATCAGACACCATATTATCAGAATTATCCTGTGCCGAACGCAGACTTTTTCTCGCAGCCCACAACTACACTCGGCTGGGTCGGCTGGATAATAGTCACCAGAATTTTTCCGTTCATCGGCTGTCTGGTGATGTTTTTCATGACAAATGACAAGTCAGCCAAAAACTATGCCAAAGCAAATCTGGCGGTCACAGCAGCGGGCGCGATCATTCTGGCTATAATTTCCATCTTGTTTTTTTCAGACGGGTTGAATATCAATTAGTTGTTCAAGGAAAAATTCAAACGTTGATGCACAACATACTTGCATTTTTTATTGATATATGGTATCATATTTGTATTACTGACTGAAAGGACGATCTGTTTTTATATGGACATAGCTTTGATAGCAGTATTGCTGATGCTTTCAGCGATCTGCTCGGCTACTGAAACTGCCTTTTCCTCATGCAACAGGATAAGGCTGAAAAAAATGGCTGACAGCGGCAGTAAAAGTGCAGCAAAAGCGCTGAACATCTGCGACAACTTTGACAAGGCACTGACCGCCATACTCATTGGCAACAATGTTGTAAACATTGCTTCATCAGCGCTGGCAACGGTGTTCTTCACCGAAAAGTTCGGCGCGGGCAGTGTAGGATTGGCGACTGCTGTTATGACAGTGCTGGTGCTTATCTTCGGTGAGATACTGCCTAAAAGCCTTGCAAAAGAAAGTGCGGAGAGTTTTTCGGTGTTCATGGCGGCACCGCTGGCGGCTTTCATGTTCATCATAACACCGCTTATATGGATATTCACGGGTATCAAACAGCTGGTCGTTAAGCTGGTCGGCTCAAAGAATGAAGCGCCGTCTGTCACTGAGGAAGAACTTAAATACATCATCGAAGAGATAGAAGATGAAGGCGTGCTTGAAGAGCAGGAGTCCGATCTGGTGCGCTCGGCTCTGGATTTTGATGAAATAACCATAAACAGCATTTTTGTACCGAGAGTCAGCGTGGCGGCTGTCGATGTTGAAGACGATATCGAGGAAATAAAAGATCTTTTCCTTAAGACCAAGTATTCAAGACTGCCTGTTTATGAAAAGGACATCGACCACATCATAGGCGTGATACATCAGGCTGATTTCTTTGAGATGTATGTTTCAAAAGGCAAAAAGGACATACGCAGGATACTGAATGAACCTATCTATATCACCGAAAGCAGAAAGATATCCGAAACGCTGAAAATAATGCAGAAAGAAAAGGTACACATGGCGGTGGTGCTTGACCAGTACGGCGGCACTGCGGGCATCTGCACGCTTGAGGATATCATCGAAGAACTTGTGGGCGAGATATACGATGAGAGCGATGAAGAGGATACCTCTTTTATAAAGATCTCGGAGAATGAGTGCGAAGTTTCGGCTGAACTTTCGATATCGGATTTTCTCGAACGCTTCGGGCTTGAAGAAAATGCCATCGAAACCGAGCGGCATTCTGTCGGCGGCTGGATAATGGAACTGCTTGACAGGATACCCGAAGAGGGTGAGCGGATATTCTCGCCGCCTTTTGAGATGGAGATACACATGCAGGACGAACAGAAGATAGGCAGAGTAAAAATATCACTGACGGAGGAAAACTGAATGCCGATAACGATAAAAAAGCCAAAGCTGAAACCGCTGGAAGAACGTTTCTGCAAAAGCACGATAGTGTGTGCGGTCATAGCTGTAGGGTTTGTGGCGATGCTGTTTATGTTTATGAACAGGATAATCGAAACAGGAAACAAATTTCTGACAACTGCTGTATTCTCGGTGTTTATACTGTATTTTCTAAGCTGTGTGATATGCGCGGTGATGGGTGCAGAAGCCTACCGAAAAGAGGACAGCATGAGTGCGCTCGGCAAGTGCATCATATACATAGTAAATATCATAATATGCCTGATGAACCTGAGATTTGCACTTATGCTGATACTTGCGGCTTTTGGACAAGAGGACACTGTAACAAGGCTTATAGGTTCGCAGGGGCAGGAAGCATTCGTGAAAGCGCAGTATGTACCCTGGTTCAGCTTACTGGTAGGTTCGATGGCAGATCTGATGATATGTGTTTTCAGTTCGCTTAAACTTATCAAAAACAAATAAAAGAACGCCTTTCGATATCTGCGAAAGGCGTTTTGCATTTTATTTGGTTATATAGCCTTTGAAAGGCGCCATGAGTTTACGGTTCATGATATAGTGGGAGTTGTAAGCATATGGTGCAGTTTCGGAATACGTCGCACATACAAAGTACCAGTCGCCGTCTGTGCCGTAGTTATAGCTGTCCATAACATAATCAGTGCCGTTTATGGTGACCTCACACCAGAAGTGCTGCCATTTATTATCAAGTGAATTACCGCGCCAGCCCTGTATGACCCTTGCATCATAGCCAAGATAACGCATTATTGCACATATGGTGGAGTTGTACTGAATACACTGACCGACCTTGTAATTCAGGCAGTTGTCAACATGTGACCTGTTCCATATCTCACTGTACTGAGGTCCGTGAACACCGTCTGCATAGCTGATATTCTTGTTGAGCCACTGCACTGTGTAATCAAGAAACTCACCTGTAGTCATGTCAGAAGTGAAATGAGCGTCTACGAACTTTTTGATGGCAGCAAGGTCAGCATCAGATATGGTACATACTGACTTACGATCTTCGGTATCCTGACGATCTATCTCCTCATAAGTGGTCTGTCCGGGGTTCAGCTTGGCGCTGTCAAGCCTGTCTATAAGATACTGACTGCTGCGGCGGTAAACAAAATCGGGTGCGGTCTTTACATCGACAGCATCGCTGTAATCGCCGTAAACGGTATTTCCGTCAGCATCTTTGGAGATAGCCCTTACCCTGACACTATACAGTGTTTCGGAAGTCAGCCCCTTGATATCGAACGATGTGGTATCGGCAGAACTTGTCTTACCTGCGACTTTCCATGCACCGCTGCCCTGCTTGAAGCTGACCTCGTAACCTGTGCCGGCAACTCGCGTCCAGACAACTGTGATATAGTTATTATCGGTCATATTATCGGTTATCTTCGGCTTTGAAGGAAGTGTTGCCGCAGAGATCTCATTGCTCCTGCCGCTCATTATGCGTTTTCCTCCGCTCATTTTATAAGCAACGACATAATACTTATATGATGAGCCTGAATTTACCTTTTTATCGGTATAACTTGCATTCAGATATGGTGCTGTGCCTATCTTCACCCATGCAGGTGCATTCTTGCTCCACCTGTAGATATAATAACCTGTCGCACCGCTCACCTTATCCCAGCAGATAGTTATAGAACTGTCGGTACTTGAATATCTGCTTTTAGCAGTAGGGGCTTTGCCATCTGCCACAGTTGAAGATGACGCAGCATTTGCAGAGATATCTGCCGATATGACAGAAGATATTCCCGAAACACCTGTGCCTAAAGTCATAAGTGCCATCAGGACTGCGGCTGTTTTATTCTTTATGCTCATAATTATCTCTCCTGTACAAAAATATATAACGTACATAAATATACACCTTATAATATACAACTTTTTCACATATTTGTCAAGCATTTTGATATTATTCCCTCCGAAACGTAGTTATGCACATATTATGGTGCAATTTTCGGTAAGTTATACCAATTTGATTTGCTCATAACCAAATTGCCGAATTAGTCATATAAAACTGCATTTTTATGATAAGCTCAGCGGAAAATTCGGATGACAAAACGTAAAAATGCAGGAAAAAAACTAAAATATTTCAAGAAATGTCGTTTTACCCCTTGAAAAATCAGATAAAAAGTATTATAATATAAGCAGATCAATTTTTAAGAAAGAAGGATCACTATGGAAATCAAAATCGAACTGACCAAGACCCCTAAAGCTAAGCCTACCGATGAGACCAAGCTGGGCTTTGGTCACGTATTCACTGACCACATGTTTGCTATGAACTATGACACAGGCAAGGGCTGGCATGATGCGAGGATCATTCCTTTTGACAACGTAACACTCTCCCCTGCTGCTATGTGCCTGCACTACGGCCAGGAGATCTTTGAGGGTCTTAAGGCATACAGAACTGCTGACGGCACTGTTCAGCTGTTCAGACCTGACGAGAACTACAAGAGAATGAACGTTTCTGCTGAGAGAATGGTAATACCTCAGATAGATGAAGAGTTCATGGTAGAAGCTACCAAGAAGCTGGTCTCGATAGAGAAGGACTGGGTACCTCATACCGATGGTGCTGCACTGTACATCAGACCTTTTATCTTCGCTACAGATCCTTTCGTAGGCGTAAGACCCGCTGACCACTATCTGTTCCTGATAATCCTTTCGCCGTCAGGCGCTTACTACTCCACAGGTCTGAACCCTGTTAAGATCTATGTTGAGCAGAAGTATGTAAGAGCAGTAAGAGGCGGTACAGGCTTTGCAAAGACTGCTGCTAACTACGCTATCTCCCTGAAGGGTCAGGATGAAGCTCACAATCAGGATTATGAGCAGGTTCTCTGGCTGGACGGCGTTGAGCAGAAGTACATAGAAGAAGTTGGTTCGATGAACATCTTCTTCGTTATAGACGGCGAGGTAATTACACCTAAGCTGACAGGTTCCGTTCTGCCAGGTATCACCAGAAAGAGCGCACTGGAAGTATGTAAGAGCAAGGGAATACCATGCAGTGAGAGAAGAATAACCATCGAAGAGGTCGCTAAGGCATATGACGAGGGCAAGCTGGACGAGGTATTCGGCACAGGTACTGCCGCTGTCATCTCGCCTGTAGGTCACCTGAAGTGGGGCGACAAGGTAATGACCATCAACGACAACAAGATCGGCAAGATCTCCCAGATGCTTTATGATACCATGACAGGTATCCAGTGGGGCAAGATACCCGATACTTTCGGCTGGACAGTTAAGGTAGACTGATAACTTACAAGATAATAATACAGACCTCGAAAGGGATACTTTCGGGGTCTTTTTTTGTGACTATAAATTCTGATGTGTATTGCCGAATATACGATCAGATCGGGATATATCTAAAAACAACTGCAATACAGCTGTACATTTTTAAGAGGGTGAGCTATATTGCGGCTGCTGCAATTATTTTATGTGGTTCTCCCGCTGACACACCACAAAAACAGCGGCTATACAGAACTTAGGGTTCTTGGCGTATATCTTTCCCCCGCCGCAGGCGGGGAAAGATATACAACGCTCAATTATCCTTTTGTTCACCGCATTTTTAGTTGGTGTGCTAAAGGGATAGTCATATAACATATTAAATATCCTTCCTGCATAAACAAAGCGAGCTGTCATTACATTACGACAACTCGCTTTTGTGACCCCACAGCCATATACGGACATTTCGGGTGCTATATTTTATCTCTTGCTGACAGCATGCCATTAGGCTTTTTCTGATGATATATACCCCACAGAGCTTTATATAACAGGGATAGCCCAAAGTTCACACCTCATTGATGATAACGCTTTTGATACCCCGAACATTGTTTAGGGCGAGAAGTATGCCGTGAATGGCCTTCTTCTCATTTTTCGCCTGAACATTACCCAGATCGAGAAATATCTTTACCTTGTCATTGTCGGCAGTAATGCTTAAATAACCGCTGTATTCATCATCTGCAAGTCCAAGATCAAAGGACTCTACCGCATTCCTTACAGTCTCTGCCTTTTCTTCTCCCGCTGTATCATCGGCAAAGTAAACACTGTAATAGAAGCATTCACCCTCAATGCCTTCTGCGTGAGCGGTATAATCAAGAGCGAGCTTTGTGATACCCAGAATATCGTCCCAATAGCTTTCATCGAAAGTCTCCTGCATATCTGCCATATCGTCCTCTATTTCATCATAGCTCATATAATCGCCGTTATCGGTGATATATGCCGCCTTTATCCCCGATATGCCGTTCATGGCAGACATCACAGCCCCGAGTATCTCATCATGGCGTTCCTTTGGGAATTTTGAGAGCGGGAAATATACTGAAAATAAACCGCCGCAAAGTGAGACTCCTGGTCTCAGACCCTCAAATCTTTCGGATAATGACCTCACCTGTGCCCTGATCTCGTCATATTGTTCGCGTAAAAATCTGTCCTGCGGGAAAAAATGACAGATGGTATCTTCTTTCCCCACACATTTAAATATCACCTCGAAATAAGTATCGTAATTATTAACTTCCATAATGACCTCCTAATTTGGATATATCTTTTTATGACTATCCCTTTAGCACACCAACTAAAAATGCGGTAAACAAAAGGATAATTGAGCGCCATACGCCAAGAACCTCAACTTCTGTATAGCCGCTGTTTTTGTGGTGTGTCAGCGGGATAACCACATTATTTTATATCGAATACCACCGTTGCCAGTGCAAAGAACATCAGCGTTGAACAGGTGTCAACAATGGTGGTGATGAGGGGTGCTGCCATGATAGCGGGGTCGAGTTTCAGCTTTTTTGCCGCCATCGGCAGCATCGCGGCTATCAGCTTTGACAGTATGACCGTCAGCAGTATAGCACCGCTGACCGTGAATGCCAGCTTGTAGCAGTCCACCGATGTGTCATTGTGGTAGACAAGTATTATCCTGCCTGCATTGACTATCGAGAGAATAATGCCGCAGACCACCGCAACGCGAAGTTCCTTGAAAAGAACTTTAAAGAAATCGCGCATGTTTATCTCGCCCAGAGCCATGCCGCGAATTACCAGCGTAGAGGTCTGCGAACCGCAGTTGCCGCCCGTACCGCTCAGCATAGAAAGAAACGATACCAGCACAGGCACCGCCGCAAACGCCGACTGATACTTGTTTACCACCGCACCTGTCAGCGTAGCGGAGAGCATAAGCACCAACAGCCACATTATTCGGTTTTTGGCGTGCTTCATGACTGAGGTCTTGAAATATGAATCCTCACTGGGGGCGACCGCTGCCATCTTTGAGAAGTCTTCAGTGGTTTCTACCTCAATGACATCCATAGCATCATCGTAGGTTATGATGCCCACAAGACGCATATCCTTATCAACTACGGGCATTGCCGCAAAGTCGTACTTCGCCATTTTAGAAGCCACAAGTTCACGGTCTTCAAGGGTGCTGACAGAAATGATATTAGTTTCCATGATATCTTCTATCCTGTCAGTTTCATCAGCAGTTATCAGGTCAAGCAATGACAGAACACCTATAAGCACACGGCTCTCGGTAACGTACAGAGTGTACACAGTTTCTTTTACAACACCGATATGCCTTATCCATTCCAGAGCTTCCCTGACAGTATAGTCTTTTCTCAGGTAGACATATTCGGTGGTCATCACAGAACCCGCGCTGTCTTTCGGGTATTTGAGTATCTGATTTATCTGCTTGCGAGTTTCACTGTCAGCCGAACGAAGTATCCTCGCCACCACGTTAGCAGGCATCTCCTCAATGATATCAACGGTATCATCGACATACAGGTCATCGATGACCTCCTGCAGTTCCTTGTCGGTGAATGCGTTTATCAGCATCATCTGCATGTCGCTGTCCATATAGGAGAAAACATCTGCGGCAATATCCTTGTTGAGCAGACGGAAAAGCACTATCAGGTCGCGCTTGTCAGCCTCGTGGTCATCGTGAAACCTTTGCAGAAGTGAAGCAACATCTGCTTCGTTCATATCAATGAATATCTCACGTATGCGCTTGAAATTTCTGTCTGTCAAAAGCTGTAATACCTGTTCGTACATGATACCCCTCCTTCCCTGAAAAACAAATGACGATACACTAATTATTATACGCTGAAACGCCCGATTTGTCAATAAAATCACTAACTTTGTTACCGTATTTTAACCGAGTGAGAAGTCTTGGGGGGTAAAAAAACGTTTGCCAAAACTTCTATAATTTGTATAAAAAAATTATTAGATGGGTATTGTACTTTTTTATGGATTATGATATAATAATATTGAATATAATTCTCATTCAAATCAACGTAAAGGGTGTGGAATATGCTTCCTACAATACAAGAAACTTTGAATTCTATCTGGGGCGTGTTTCTCAATATCCGCCTTAACGATATAGTTGATATAATCATACTCTGGTTTTTGATATATAACGGCATCAAGCTGATACGCGAAACGAGGGCGCAGCAGTTGACACAGGGCATCGCGGTACTGCTGGCATGCTATGCGCTGGCATATCTGTTCAATCTGAATACGATGCGCTTTCTGCTGAAACTGTGCTTCCAGTGGGGCTTTCTGGCGCTTATCATACTCTTCCAGCCTGAACTTCGGCGTATGCTCGAAAAAGTCGGCAGGACCAGGATAGCCGAACTGAGTTTTCTCAATCCCACCGATGCAACTGATGACGAGATGAAGTGGAACAATGCCATCGAAGCCATATGTGATGCAGCGCAGAACCTCTCTTCAAGCAAGACAGGTGCGCTGATAATCTGTGAGCGTAAGACAAAGCTGGGCGAACAGATAGCTACAGGTACGATACTCAACTGTACACCATCGGTGGCGGTATTCGGAAATATCTTTTACCCAAATACGCCGCTGCATGACGGTGCAGTCATAATGAGGGACGGCGTGATACTGGCGGCGGGCTGCTTTCTGCCTCGCCCGCAAAAAGACGAACTGATAAACAAACAGCTTGGTTCAAGGCACAGGGCTGCCATCGGTATGAGTGAGAACTCAGATGCGCTGGTAATAGTCGTTTCGGAAGAAACTGGTGCTATATCTGTAGCGGAAAACGGCGAGCTGACAAGGGGTTACTCGAAAGAGTCCCTAAAAAAACTGCTGACAAATTCGCTTATAACAGATAAGGATACTAATTCCATTAAGGAAAAATCTTTTGCAGGAAGGGTGATCTCGAGATGGAAGAAGTAAACGGAAAAAAGAACGAAAAGAACTCCAAAAGGATAAAACTGATAAAGGATAAAGGCACAGATTTCTCAATGCGGATACTCGCCTTTATCGTGGCAGTAATATCATGGTTCATAATGTCGATAACGCAGTTTCCGACCATCAACAAGACTATCACGGGTGTGCATGTCGATTTCAGCATGAACGGCACCACTGCTGAGGAAAAGGGTCTGACGGCACTGAATTACAAGGACATCACCGTTGATGTGGAGATAAAGGGCATGAACTATGAGATAGGTACCTATACCGAAAATGACCTAATCGCAACAGTCAATCTTGATGATGTTACAAAAGAGGGCAAGTACAGCCTTGATATCGATGTACGCAGCAGCCATTCGACAGACAGATGTACAGTGGTATCGGTATCACCCAGCAAAATAGATGTGGACTTCGACAGGATAACCCAGAAGACCATTGAGGTAACGCCCGAAGCACCGCTGATAACAGCACAGGAAGGCTATACACTCAAAGAAACTTCGGTTTCACCGAAGGAGATAACCGTTGAAGGTCCCAAAAACGAACTTGACCAGATAAGCAGAGTTACTGCAAGGATAGCAAAATCAAAAAAACTGGGAGAGGACGAAACTATCGCAGCAGACGACATAGTCTTCTACGATGAGAACGACAAAAAAGTCGATATGAACAAGATAACAGTCAAGGACAGCGACAGCTTCAAGGTAAATTTTGTTATCTACAAGAAAAAACAGCTGAACTTAAAAGTGAATATCACAGGTGCACCTGATGATTTTGATATCTCTTCACTTCCGATGATACTTTCGCAGGACAGCGTTTCGGTCATAACACCGCACCTTGACGAGCCTGAGAGCGAAGAGGTAACGCTTGGAAATATCGCACTGAGCAGTATAGATCTCAGCAAGACATTCAGCTTCAATATCCCGCTGGCAACGGGCGAAATAAACACAAGCGGTGACGATACGGTCATAGTCAGATTCGACGATAAAGGCTACAAGTCGGCAACATTCACGCTTGATGCTGACAATATAGAACTAAAGAGCGCACCGCAGAGTTTTGTAAGCGAGGTAGACAATGCAAGACTGCCGAATGTAGTGCTATACGGTCCGGAAGACGTCATTGACAGCCTGACTGATGAAGACATCCACGCAACAGTCCTGCTGAGCGATGTGAAAAGTACAGGTTCATACACAAAAGAAGCAAAGATATACGCTGAGGGTCAGGACAAGGTATGGAGTTTCGGAACTAATGAAGTACAGGTAACGGTAGCCGTACCAAAGACATCAGATGACAGCAGCGATGCAGATTCATCTGCGGCAGAATAATAACACGGCGGTTCGGCACAAGCTGTCGGACCGCTTTTTTGGAGGTAATAACTATGCCTGTCATAGTAAATCAGATAAAAGCACCGTTGGGTGCTGACAAAGATACAGTCATAAGGTCGGCAAGGAAAAGGCTGAGCGTTTCGGCGGCGGAGATAGTTTCGGCACACATTTACAAGACTTCTCTCGATGCTAGAAAGCGTGACGACATACATTATGTTCATTCGGTCATATTCTCACTGTCGAACCGCATGCTGGAAGAAAAACTTGCTGCTAAAGATGCCCGGCTGACTTACGCTGCGGGGAGCAGTTTTGAACCTGTTATCTCACAGAAAAAGGCTGAGGGCAGAGTTGTCGTAACAGGCTTCGGTCCTGCCGGTATGTTCTGTGCGCTGGCACTGGCTGAACAGGGTTACAGACCGCTGGTCATCGAACGAGGTGAAAGCATTGAACAGCGCGTTGAGAGCGTTGAACGCTTTATGAAATTCGGGACGCTGAATATCAGCTCGAACATACAGTTCGGCGAGGGCGGCGCAGGCACATTCTCTGACGGAAAACTGACGACACGAATAAAAGACCCGCTGTGCAGGTATGTTCTGGAACGAATGGTGGAATTTGGTGCGCCTGAAGAGATACTCACAAAGGCTAAGCCTCACATTGGAACAGACAAGCTGAGAAGGGTCGTAAAAGGCATCAGAGAGCGAATAATCAGTCTTGGCGGCGAAGTGAGGTTCAGCACCGAACTGAACGATATCGCTCTTGACGGCAGGAAAATCGGACAGGTCATCTTCACAGGCGGCAGTGAGCAGGTTTCTGCGCTGGTACTGGCAATAGGTCATTCGGCAAGGGACACATTTGAGTTACTGCACAACAAAGGTATTTTCCTTGAAGCGAAGCCTTTCTCAGTGGGTGCAAGGATAGAACACAGACAGTCGGCAGTAGATGAAAGCCTGTACGGCAGTCATGCAGGCGACCCGATGCTTCCAAAAGGCGAATATCAGCTATCATACCGCGAGAACGGCGGACGGGCAGCTTACACTTTCTGCATGTGTCCCGGCGGATATGTAGTGCCTGCGGCATCGGAAGAGGGCGGCATAGTTACCAACGGAATGAGCGAGTTTGCAAGAGATGGCAGAAATGCTAATTCCGCACTGGTGGTTTCGGTATCGCCCGAAGATTTCGGAAACAAACCGCTTGACGGCATGTATTTTGCACGACGGATAGAGCAGAACGCATACGCACAGTCAGGCGGCTACAAGGCATGTGCCACAAGTGTCGGAGGATTTCTTTCGGGAAAAGCTGACCTTAATACAAATATCGAACCCACCTATTCGCTGGGCATAACTGCTGCGGATTATGAAAAGATATTCCCGAAACAGGTGACTGACATGATGCGTACAGGGCTGAAAGTCTTTTCACGTAAGATGAAGTGTTTCGGTGACGGCAAGGCATTGCTCTGTGCGCCTGAAACGAGGACAAGTTCACCCGTTAGGATAACCAGAGATAAGGACAGGCTGACTTCCCTTTCCTGCGACAACCTATACCCATGCGGTGAGGGTGCGGGCTATGCAGGCGGTATCATGAGTGCCGCAGTGGACGGTCTGAACACGGCACTTAAAATAATGGCAGAAATTGCACCGAATTAACAGCGGGCGCTTTTCTTGGAATATTGGAAAAACAGGCAAATAAAAATGGCGGAGCATCAGTTCCGCCATAGTTTTTGTATAACGAAAACCCCCGGCTCTGCCGCAATGCCATTAAGCCAACATTCAAAATATATTTCGCATTCGTTCACAAAATATCTATTGACAAATCTCCGAAAATCTGCGGTTTCATTGCCCACAGGGCAATGAAACCCTTTGAAATAGGT
>Ga0129310_1000920_pt1 | contig 29881 bp, 24 predicted proteins | sample Go1ome_2_FD_94433 | JGI IMG/M metagenome (GOLD analysis project Ga0129310, IMG submission 94433) | Western lowland gorrila individual fecal microbial communities from Wisconsin, USA - Go1022A metagenome | ecosystem: Host-associated > Mammals > Digestive system > Large intestine > Fecal | place... | reverse complement strand
TAAGGCAAATCCAGTGTAACACACAAAAATATCCAATCCATAATTATATTCAGTTGTCAAAGATCAATATTTATATCAAAGTGCGGTTAAAATCACCGACTTTTGACACCCACATCATAATATATGATCTTAGTAATAAAGAAGGAACAACCTGTATTTGCAAAGCTTTTACTTCTGCTGAGTATGAGTTAATACCGCATTCACAGATATTTGATACAATAAAAAGAATAGCCTATCCTGGAGAAAATGAATTGGAGTTCTTTTACAGAACGCTAGATTATTATAATGTATCTTATTCAAGAGATATGATTGATACTATGCTTGCGATTGATTACATTACTGTTAATGAGGATAGACATTATAATAATATAGGACTTCTTTTGGATCTAAAAGGAAATCTAACGCTTGCTCCTGTGTATGATAATGGTAATAGTTTATGGTTTAGATCAAAGACAGATCAAATTGATATAAATGATGATACTAGACCTTGTCGACCATTTGTTAATAAAAGCACTTTTGGATATTGGGATAAACAAGTTAATCTTATAGATAATTGTCCGGTTATTGATGAAAAAGCTCTTGATGATTTATTAAAAGAGTTTAAAGAATTAGCTTCTGCAAATAGTGATTTTATTCCGAAGCGTATAGACATAATTTGCGAAGGAATAAAGTTTAGATATAATAAGCTGCGGTCAATCACTATGAATAGAATTGCAGAGAATAATCGGAATAAGATATAATTGTATCTTGATATATATACGCAATGCGTGTATAATATAAGTAGGATAGAAGATAGTTTTATATAGATATTTTATAGAAAGGATGGTGTCTTATGAAAAAGATAATAGGTTTTATAATATCAGTAGCAATGATAATATCTCTATTCAGTTTTAGTTCAGAAGCAGCTGGTGGCACTTGGAAACAGTCTGGTGGCGGTTGGTGGTATGAATATGCTGATGGTTCATACGCACAAAGCGAATATATTGATGGATACTGGCTCAATAGTTCAGGATGGTATGATTCAGCTTGGAATGGCTCTTGGAAATGCAATTCTAGTGGCTGGTGGTTCGAGAGTGGTTCTTGGTACCCATCAAATCAGTGGCTTAAGATAGACGGTTCCTGGTATTATTTCAAAGCTGATGGATATATGGCTGTTAATGAGTGGATTGGAGACTATTTCCTTGGTACAGATGGAGCCTGGGTTCCTGGAGCAGTTAAGGACACTGGTTCAAATAATAATAACTCTAACGTAGAAAATAACAACACAGATAATACAAAACAAAACACAGCCAAAACTGATGATACAGCTGCTAAGAAAGAAAATCAGTCTAACAATGATTCTAAAACTGACAACAAGAAGGATAATGCAAAGACAGATAATAATCAGTCAAATGATAATACCGATAATTCAACAAATAATACTAATGAAGAAGAGGTTAAGGAGTGCAAACACGAATATAAAGAAGTTAATTGTCTAAAATATTGTACAAAGTTCAGTAAGGTTAAGACTGTATGTAGACTATGTGGTTATTATGGTGATTTTTATGATGATACAGCTGTGGATAATCAAGATCATCATCATATTGGAGAAGATAAAACAACTCATGGCGGCGGTTTAAATACTAATTTCCAAACTAAATGGCAAAAGGACACATTCTATCAATGTACCAAATGTGGTGATTGGTATTGCGTATCAGAAGATTACAAATGGAATTGTTCAACAGATGGACATCTTTGGTGTCAATATGGTGGTGGTTCCGTATGTGTAAGATGTGGTGCACGAAAGGACTATCCAAATCAGTCAGTAGAAACACCTATCCTTCCAACAGATCAGACGTATGATGCAGACTGATATATAAATATAGTATTTTATTAAGTTTATAGATAGAAAATTAAGTTTGAATAGTAAAAAGACTGGCAAAAATGTCGGTCTTTTTCTTATGGAGAAGAGTATGAGTGATATTGTATTTTCATCAAAAAATGGTAGTTGTCCAAGATATAAAAACTATTTTATTCACGATCATTATGATGGTCATATAGACGGACGAGATATGTATTCCTATGCTTTATTTAAAGATGGACAGATTGAAAGAAAGAGATTTAAAACATTCAAAGAAGCAGATGATTATATTAAATCAATAGTTGGTGTTTCTCCATATTACGATGATTGGATTCAAGCAGATGATTATAATCCAGGTACTAATGATGAAAGGTTAAAGGCTGCTATTATAGGAGGTATTATATATAGAATATGGAAAGATACAAATACAGTTGAAATAAAACAGCCTGACATTCAGATAACGTCATTTTATCCCAAATATAGAGATTGCCTGGAAGATGCTAAGAAGATAGTGGCGGAAGAAGAAAAACAGTTTAGTATCTTTGATTATTATGTGCCGGATCCTGAAGAACACAATACTTCATCAAGAAAAAGAAGATAATTATTTCTTTTAGCTGCTGATGTATATTAAAGGAAAAATGAACTAATCTTAATAATAATGAGATCGGCTTAGGTCGGTCTTTTTTATTGCCCCGTATCATTAGGGCATTGTTTCTTTATTCCACTTTTAAGTGTTTACATACATATTCTAAGGAAAGGAGAAAAAGAGAGATATGCAAAGAAAAAAGAAGTTTAGTCAGATAATATCACTTGCTCTTGTTATCGCTATGACGCTTTCTTTACTGCCCAATACCACCTCGTATGCAGCTGAGACAACAGATGACTCATATATTGAGACAACAGATGACACAGCTCAGCCTAAAGATGAGACAGCAGTTCAGGAAGATATGGTTGAAACAACCGAGGATATTACCGAAGAAACGACAGAAGAATTGACTAACAATGAAGAGACAGAAGATCTCAAGAATACTCTTGATACTGAAAGCAAAATCACTACTGAAACGACAACTGAGGAAAATACAGAAGAGAACACAACAGAGAACACAACAGAGAGTATTCAGCAGCCTTCTACGGAAACGACAGAAGAAAATGTTACAATTGACGCAGAAGAGCAGCCAAACGAAATAGATATAGATGAATCTACTGAAGAACCGACAGAAGATACAGAAGAAATATCCGAAGTTATACCGACATTTACTGAGTTATATGATGGTGTATCTGTTGCTGGTATGGATTTTTCTTCTTGTGAACTTCTTATTGGAACCTCTGATCCAAGCATTTTCACCGAAGATACCGAGGTTTTATCTGTATATAACAATATCTATCTAACTCGTTATGCGGACTCTGCACAGACAATGAGTGCATATACCTATTATTACAATAAGGCAGATATAGTTGAAGTAAACAGTAATTTTAGAGCAAATGATGAAGATGCAAGTACAACTGATGCAGAAGAAATAGCTAATGATGGTCACGGAGAAGCTGATTTATCTGAATTAAATACAGGTGTTGATGCTTTTTCACAGATAAACAATACGGGGATCGGCAATTATAGCGGTGCAATAGCTCTTATTGATACTGGTGCAAGCGGTGGTAATGTTGTAGGTTCTTATTCAGTTCTGGGTGGCAGCGGAGCAGACGACAATGGACACGGTACACGTCTTGCAAATGCAATAAGTGAAGCTAATCCAAATGCCAGGATAGTATCTATTAAGGCTCTTGATAGTGCTTCAATTGGTTCGGTTTCTGACGTTTATGCAGCTATGGAACTTGCAATTCGTGCAAATGTATCCGTGATTAACCTTTCAATGTGTTCTATTGCAACTGCTGATTCTGAGCTGTTACGTGGTGCAATAAATGAAGCTGTTGGAAGAGGTATTATAGTTGTAGCGTCTGCGGGTAATAATGGCAGCAACTGCGTATATTACACGCCTGCAAATATAAGTTCTGTATATACAATAGGAGCTTGTGACGATGATGGAAACAGAATATCTTCATCAAATTATGGTGCAGATTATTATGTGATAGCTTCTTCAACATCTATCGCAGCTGCTAAGTTTTCTGCTTATGCAGTTAATGGATTAGGTTCTATTGATGACTTAGAAGATGTATTTACACGAGATTTTGTTGAATCTGAAAAGACAACTGAACAGATAGATGAAATAGAACAAAACACAGAAGAGAGTGTGACTACTTATGATGTAGATATTACTCCAGAAACTGATAGTAATAATGAAACAAAGAATGAAGAAAAAATAGGATATAATAAGCCTATATCATCTAAAACAGATAATGAAGGCAATGAACTGCCTAATACATCTGAATTAGGAATAAGTAGTCCTAGCACTGATGAAATTGCAAATGATATATTACTGCAAGGCTGCTTAAATGAAAGTGATACCTGGGCAACTTGTCTTAATACGATATATGGTCTTAATGTAACATATCAGGCTGTTGATAGTCGTCCAACTGGAGTACCTAGATATATCACTGCTTCAGGAATGAAAATAAATAATGAAACAAATACAAGTGATGCTTCTTATAGAGGAGCAATTTATTCACTTGGAACTTTAACAGCTAATGGTGGTGATCTATCCAATTATATCGTGTGGAGTTCTGATGATCCTAGCAATTATCTTACTGCTTGCTACGATCATCACGTTGGAATACAAAGATCTTGTCCATCATCTGGTGTAAGCTCGATAAACAATATAAATCTTGAATATGCTGGATATGATAGTGCTGGATATTATTATTATTGTAATGTTATCAATGATTGGGCACCTACTCACCAAAGAATATTTGTATATATACGAATATTTGAAAAGCCTATAACTTATTATTATGGCGTTGGTATAGTTAAGACTGACGAAAACGGAGTCGGACTTGATGGAGCAACATTTAATGTATATTCAGAAGATTGGGGCGAATACATTGGTACAACACAGGCTACTTCTTATGGTGGTACTGTAATGTTTACTTGGAGTGAGCCTACCTGGCGTGGGAAAAACTTCAAGGTAATGTTGTTAGAAACTGCTTGTCCGGAAGGTTATGAACAAAATGTAGGTAGAAGATGGGGGCCTTTTGGAGTAAAGGGTGCTTCTGTTGAACCATCTCCAAAGACTGATGGGCCTTTTACAGCTGCTGATTTAGGTGTTCAAGCTGATCCTACAAATGGACACGATAAGTTTTATTATGCAGTTGGACTAACTAAGAAAGATAGCGTTACTAATGCTAATTTATCAGGTATAAAGTTTGATGTTTATTCAAGTAAAAGTACATCTTCAACTAAGTATGGTTCAACAATAACAACTGATAGTAATGGAAATGGCTGGACAACCTGGGAGTCACAGACAAAAGTTGATAATCAGCAAGTATATTTTTATGAAACTTATGCACCTTATCCATACGAGGCAAATATCGGTAAATGGTATGGACCTTATACAGTTGACGGCCCTACTACCAATGTTACTGAAGGTGTAATAGGTTCTAATCCATATACAGCATTTTCGAACGTTACTGCAAACAAAGTATATGAGTTGAAGAACATACCGTCTTATGATGGCTATGTAGGTGTAATAAAGAAAGATAGTGTATCAAACAAGAATATCAAGGATGTTAAGTTTGATATATATCCGACAAAGAGTACCTCTTTAACTAAACTTGGTACGATTACAACTGGAACTAATGGAAAAGGTTCTTTACATTGGGAGAGTACGGCTAAATATTCTAAGGTATATGCTTATGAGAGTTATGCTCCATTCCCTTATAAAGATAATGTAGGAACGTGGTACACATTAACCGTATCAGAGACACAGAATGGTATAGTATATAAAGATGCTACGAATACACCAACCCCATATAATTTAAAAATAATAAAGAGTTCTTCTAATACGACTTGTACTGATAATAATCCAAACTATAATCTTGATGGAACTAAGTTTGAAATATATAAAGTACCTAATACTCTTTGTGGAACAATAGAAGTTAACTCTAAAGGCGAAACAAAGACACCACTTGATGTTACTGGGTTTATGAACGCTAAAGATGGTGGTGGTTATAGTGATACTCAATTTTATTATAAAGAAATTGCAGTTGGTAAAAACTATAAATCTTCAAATATAGGAAAAATTAGTTATTTTACTATTGCTTCAACTGAAACCGAAAAGACCATATCTGTTACGAATGAACCTGAACTTGATCCGGTTCAAATCGTTATTGATAAGGCTGATTCGACAGGTGCAAGCGGAGACTTATCCAATGCACAGTTTACACTGAAGTATTATGATCTTGACGCTAGTGCAAGTACAACATATACAGCAGCACAGCTTGCAACAATAAATCCTAAGAGAACCTGGGTTATCAAGACTATATATAATAGTACAAAACAGAAATATATGGCAGTTTTAGATGCTGCACATAAAGTTTCTGGTAATGATTTCTATTATAATAACGCTGGTAATATTACATTTCCTCTTGGCTGGCTTACAATTGAGGAAACTCAGGCACCAGTTGGATATACTATTGATGATAGCGTGTCTGTAATAAAGATTGATCAGCCAGCTGCAGTAGGAAAAAGAATTAACGTAGTTAATTCAGCTATAATGAATAGTGATGGAACAGGCTTACTTTCTGAGACTCAGATCCGAGCTGATTTTTCTTTTATTAAGCTTGATTTTAACTCAGGCGAACCAATGAGTAATGTTGAGTTTGAGATTAGGAACACTGGAACTGGCGAGAAGTATACAGTAAAGACTGACGCTAATGGTTATTATTCATCTGCTGATATTGCTCATTCAGCAGAGGGCGGTCTTTGGTTCAAATATAATAAGGATATGGGCGTTTCAGCTGTTAATGATACACTTGGCGCACTTCCTTATGGTAATTATGAACTGGAGGAGCTGAAATGCGATGCTAATAAAGGTCATCAGCTTGAACCTGTAAAGCATTTTAGCGTTGATGATACAAATAATGGTACAGTTATAAAGGTTTTCGATAAGACTGCTAAGGATTCTGAAGAGAAGATTCACGATGTTGAGGATGCTTATTTACAGACTCAGGCATTCTGTATTGAAACAAAGTCACATACTCTTTCTTGTGGACTTGAAAAACCACAGACAATAGAAGATAAGGTGCAATATTGGTATCTCGGAAGTGGAGAACAATTCACTTTAGTCGGTAAACTTATGGTTAAGGAGCCGGATGGTACTTTCCATCCATACAAGAAGATAAATGTCGACGCTAGTGGAAATGTGACAGAAACAGATGAAGATTTAATAGAGTATCTATCATTTACAACTGAAGCAGAATATCATAAGTCATACTTTGAACAGTGTGGCGAAAAAGTAATGACATTCAACAATGTAATGCCATTAAAGAAAGATGAAGGCAAGGCTTATGTTGTATTTGAGTATCTATATAAAGGTACCTGGGATGCTAGTAACATAGACGCGGCAGGTGAGCCTTATTTAGTACACGAGGAAGATATATATGAACAGACTATATATGTTCCAACTGGTAAAACAAATGCGTATAACGCAGTAAATCTTAGCAAGACAGTATTTCCAAAGGTTGTACAGTTAACTGATGTTGTGGAGTACGATGGACTTACTATTGGTAAACCTTATGATCTAAAGACACAGATTTATATTAAGGAAGATAAGTCTGTTACAGGTATTACTTATGATAAACGTGCAGAACTTGAAGGAAACCTTATGAAAGATAAGGATGGTAATATCCTAGAGTTTACCACTCAGTTTACTCCTACAACTACAAGCGGTAAGACAGAAATAACTGTTGAGGTAGATCTATCACAGTATTTTGATAAGACATTTGTGTTCCTGGAAGACGTTTATGACGAGGGCATTCTTATATTTAGTCACGCTGACGTAAATGATTCACATCAGTCGCCACACGTACCAATGATTAAAACTAGAGCCTTTGGACTTGATAATACTAAGATGGTCTATTCAAGTGACAAGAATATTGCATTTACTGACTTCATTGACTATTTTAATCTCGAATCCAATACCGAATATACCGCTGTTGGTACTGCTATGGATGCAGAAACAGGTGAAAAGATATTGGTTAATGGCAAAGAGGTAACAGCGACAGCAACGTTTACTACACCTGAAGCTAATAGAGAAAATGGCGGTGTTGATGGAACAGCTGAGGTTGTCTTTAATATAGAGAATGGTAAAGTTGATCTTGAAGGTAAGACTATCGTATGCTATGAGGAATTATATATAGGTAAAACCATTGAAGAGAAGTACCTAGTGGCTGAACATAAAGACATTGAGGACAAGGAACAACGACTTAAGTTTATCAAGATTGGAACAATTGCAAAGGATTATGAAGATAATGATAAGCTTCTTTCTCCAGATGGCTCTTATAAGATAGTTGACTCTGTTTCTTATTCGAATATCGAAGTAGATCAGGAGTTTAAGCTTGAAGGCGTCTTAATGAGAAAGGATACAAAGGAAGTATTAAAGGATAAGAATGGTAACGTTGTTAAAGCTTCAACGACTTTTGTTCCTAAAGAATCGTCTGGCAGTGTTGATGTAACATTTGATTTTGAGACTGATCTGTTAGATATTAACCTGGTTGTATACGAAGAGTTATATATTAAGAAAAATGATAAATGGGTAATGGTCGAAGAACATAAAGATATAAATGATGATGGACAGACCGTAAAGATAGGCTCCAAAGGTAAAATGAGTCTTGATAAGAACCCAGATGAGAGCAAGAAGAAGGGCAAAGTACCTGGAACAGGTGATGCAATGCCTATTATTCTAGTTGATATGATTTGTCTTTTATCTTTAGCGGGTATAATCATTATTATCCGTAAGAAATATAAACACTGATTGTTATTTAAAGAGTGGTTGAGTTTTCAGCCACTCTTTTTATTAAAAAAGAGGAGAGAGGAATAATGAAGCGAGGGCTTAAAATCATACCGTCTGCTATGCTTATTTTTTCTTTATTAGCTTGTCCTTTTGTAAATGCAACAAACGAAAATGGTTATGCTGTCTCGGAAGATGGGAAAGAATGTACCACCACAAAAGAGTTTGAGGCAGATACGGACGACACTAGCACTTATGATGTTTCTTTTGATGAGGAAATTACACTTAATCATAAGAAGTATAAACTTGCAGATGTTAGTTATGACGTTGTTTCAGCGTATGATGGCAAATATGACGATATAGAAGAAACAGTTACTGTAATTGCCACAGACACAAATGCTACTGCTGAGAATGTAAATGAAACTATTACTAAAAATGGTTTAACCTATGAATTAAAGAATACAAGTGATGATAAAGCTGAGGGTGAGAGTGTTTATCTTTATAAATACACTTACTATAATATGCAGCAAAGTGTTCCAAACTATCCTGAAAGTGTATCATATACATACACAATGGATGATGGTACAGATTTAGAGGTTGAATTACCATTTGAGAGCATAAAAGAAACCTCTAGCGGTTGGAATAATGGTTTTATGTTTGATGGTACTATCGAAAACTATGACGCTGATTATTGGGAAGTTGAAGGCCAGCTCATACCTAGACAGGATAATGGACTAAGCTTTTCTGACTCAATATATGAAACACTTGTAAAAAAAGCTGGATATGATCCCGAAATGTATAAGGATTTTAGTGCAACCTATATTGATGATTCAACGTATACAAATAGTGAGGGCGTTGTATGTAGAGATTTTATTGCACTCTGTTCTGCTTATGGTACAGATTATCAGGTAAAATATGCTAAGATGTTTGATGAACTAAAACCTAAATATAAGCATACATTTGAATATTCATTATCACAAGCTGATAAAGAAAAAATAGAGAGTGCAAAATCTCTATACAGTGTCACAGCAACTGCGAAATATTCTCTTATTGAAGAAAAAGAAGAAAAGACAGTAGAAACAAAGAATGAGACCGTAAAAAAAGTTGTTATTTCAGCAGTTGTAATTGTTTTATTATTAGTATTTATTTCTCTTGGTGTTTATCTTGCTAAAGGTGGTCGTAAAGATACTGACTATCGTTCTAAAAGAGACTCCAGGGATGATTATAAGAAATTATAAATATTTTACTTACATCACAGAAAAGTTATTAAGATACAGACTGGCCATAAGCCAGTCTGTATTTATTTTAAGAAAGGAATTAAAAATTATGGAAAGATTAAAAAAGTTTAGTGATAAGGTTTTTGTAGTATTAGCAAAGGGTAGTTTTAAAGCACGCCTTGGAATTATGGCGTTTATTTCGTTTATTGTAGCTGAGTGTCCTATGGCTGCTTATGCAATGCCAGTAAATGATATTACTATTAAGGATGGTGATAGTTCTGAAATCTCTGATACTGTTACAGCTCCTATGAAAACACTTATTAAGGTTATTCTTGCTGTAATGGCTGTTGTTGGAGTGTTTATGTTTGTTAAGTCAATACTTGAACTTATAAATGCTGTTCAGCAGCAGGATAATTCTGGTATGTTCCACGCTGGAAGAAGTATGGCCGTATCACTTCTTATGATGGCTATTACACCAATTGTTAATTTATTTGTTGATCTATAAAAGCTTTGGTTTGTATTCAATAGATATATTATAGGAAGGGGGTAGAAACTTGGGTTCTATTTCTGAGGGCGCTGGTGTTGTCATTGGTTATATTGAACAGTTTTTTAATGATATGGGCGGCACCTGTGCTGATTTGCTTAGTAGCGGCCTAAAACTCTATAAGGATATTCTTGTTGCGGCAGTTGATATGCTTTCTAAAGATTATCAAGGAACTGTTGGAACCAATACTTATACTCACGTAACTGAACATTATGGTCAATTCAGTGACTTCTGGACTGTGATTGATAAGGTTTCAGGTATTTTTGCAGCCATTGCAACTACTCTTATTACATTATTGTTTCTAATTTCTCTTGTAAATGACAGTTGGGACAACAGGCACGACTTGGATTTCTCGTCGCTATTTAAGAGTTTTGCTAAGTTTTTTGCGGCTGTTGTGTTAGTAAATAACGCAACTAATGTTGTAGGTGCGATTTTCTCTATTTCTTCAAAACTTGCTGCCATAATATGTAATCAAAATAATCTAACGGATATGAATATTGGTTTAAAAGCAGCGGATGACAATATAATCAGATATGGTATATCCGGTGCTAAGGGTATTATTGTAAGTATTCTGTTTTTGATGGTTTTCTTGGTTATTGTAGCGTCTGGTATAACTGTAATGCTTGAAGTGTATCAAAGAATGTTCAAGATATTTATACTTATACCTTTTTCGGCTATAAGTTTTTCTACTTTTACAATGAGTGATAGTCATCGAGGAGCTGAGGTTTTTCACGGATATGTAAAAAGTATAATTTCAACTGCTATTGAATCGATTATTATAGTTGTTTTCATTGCATTTTCTTTGACTCTTATAGGTGGTGAAACAATGGATAAACTTTTCGAGTCAGAAAATGGATTACAATATGAAACTTATCACGCAAGTAGTCAGTCAGATATTTTGTATTTAAAATATTGTAAAAATGCTAAAGAGTTCTCTGACGATCAGGTGGGTGTAATAAGCAAATGTGAAATAAATGAAGATGCAGAGTGGGCTAATGTTAAGACAAGTTCTGTTACAAAAGCAGCTGTTGGAACTGCCATAACTGTATTAGGGGCCGGACATCCATTTGGTTTTGTGAAACAGTTAATAGGAACTTCTATTGCTGCAGATGCTGTTGAAGACTATGAAGAGGAAGAAATGAGTAGAAGCTATTTAGATCAAAGAGAGGCTCTTGCTTCGGATGGTGCAGTGTCTGAGTCTTTACTTAATGAATTAAGCACACATCATACTAATTATAATAATGCAAGAAATACTCTTTCTTCTTTATCATCTGAAGAACGGACTTCTGAAAAAATAGAAGATTGTTATAAGGAAAAAGGCGTTGTTCGAGATAATAAAGTAAGTGCAGTTGTGATAAATGGTATAGAAATAGATGAACTTGATATAAATGATATTTCAGTTAGTGAAGAAAGTCCAGTTGATGTATATGTTTATGGTCAAATAGGTTTCTTTGATATATTGATATGTCTTTTTAAATATGTCTTTCCTTGTCTTTTGTGTGGTTCTGCTGTAAAAATGGCTGGACAGATTGCCGGAATGATTGTAGGAAGGTAGGTGGATGATATGGGACAGAAGGACTTAGCCGAGAAAAAATTAGAGTCTTTTAATGATGTATTTGCAGATGTGATTAACAATCTTTTTTTATTTGGTGATTATATTGATGAAAATAAGTTGATAGACCATACTACTGAAGGTATAATTAAAGATGAATATGGGCATTTGTTTGACTCTATGAAGGACGTAAAAAAGAAATATGTAGATCAGTTTGAGATTGCAATTATTGGAATTGAGAACGAAAGCAACGTAAATAAGTATCTACCTATCAAGATAATGCAGTATGAAGCTGCAGAGTATATTAAGCAGTTAAAAGAAATCGAGGATGAAAAACGAGAAAGAATTGTTCCAGTTGTTACTTGTGTTCTCAATTTTTCTAAAAGAAAGATAAAAGATAAAGAACTATTAGCCTTAATGGATGTACCCAATTGGTTAAGTGGTCTTGTTAACGAATATAGCGTTAAAGTCGTTAATGTTTATCATCTTCCTAAAGAGGTAAAGGATAAGTTACAATCTGATTTTAAGTTTGTTGCTAATGTATATTCTAATGAACCTGATTGGGAGCCTTACAAGGATTTAGTTCCTGACCATATTGAAGAATGTGGAGATGTACTAACAGTATTAACTAATGATTATGCGTATAAGGAACAATTTGCGTTTAATCTTGAAAGAAGGAGGAATGGAAATATGGTTGTGACAGGCCCTATTGAAATGGAAAGGCAGAAGCTTCGTGAAGAAGTAACAGCAAGCGTAACAGCAAGTGATAATAAACGGTTTGCATTTCTATTATTTAAAAATGGTCATTCTCTTAAAGATGTCAGAGATTATTTTACCGAAGAAGAGTTTTCTGATAATGAATTAGAAGATATTTTTAGAGAGTTTGTACGCATAAATAAAGATATACCTCTTTTAGATGGGTTAAAAAGAAATTAGATTGTGGATATTGATTAAGACACCTTTGGGTGTCTTTTTCATTTGATGGAGGTTTATATGGAGTTACCTATAAATAAAGATCCCCAGGAACTAAATAAAAGCGTTTTTGCAGGAAGAAAGTATTGGCAGTGGATATGTATTCTGCTTGCTGGAGCCATTGCGGTAACATTTACTTTGCTTTTTTCTGAGAAATTAGGAGCTACTTTAACTGGTATTGTTACAGCTGTTTTAGTTGTTCCTTTAGGTTATATAGGTGTTTTTAAGAAGAATGGACTTGATTTTTTTGAGTATTATAGGCAGAAAAAGAAAAATATGTTTAATCAAAATGTTTTTCTATATGTGTCAGATATACCAAAACAAAAGGATTTGTTTATTGAAGACTCGAAAACTAAGAAAAAAGTAAAGAAAAAGGGTGCTAATGTTGGCGTGGTTGTTACTAATATAACTGATGATACAGATATTAGTGAAGAGTTGAATATAAATGAAATAGGCAAGGAGGAAGAGATAGATGGATAAATGGGCAGTATATAAGAAATGCGATGATTTTCGTGTTTCAGCTCCTCGAAGCGTTCTAGATCTGGTTGAAATAAAATCTATCGCTGAAAATGGAATATTTGAGGTTGGAAAAGGTAATATATTCACCAAAACTTATGTTTTTGATGATATTAACTACTCAAAGACCTCAGTTGATGAGCAGATTATTATACTAGAAAATTGGTGTAAATGGCTGAACTCTAATTCTATTCCATTCAAGATTACGATGAATAATAAGAATAAGAATATGGAGACAGTTCAGAACGATGTTCTATTTGCAAAGAAAAATGACGAGTTTAATCATATTAGAGAATATTTTAATGATGAGATTAAGTACGCTATATTAAATGGTCGTCAAGGTATCGAACAAGAGCTATATCTTACTCTTAGATATGAACTATCAAAAGAGTATGAGGACGCAAGAACCTATTTTAATACGATTGAAAGTAATATGAGTGATAGTTTTAAGAGTATAGGTTCAAAGATAAGACCTTTAAATGCTACGGAAAGATTAAGAATATTACACGATTTCTATCGATTTGGAAATGAAGAATACTTCAATTTTGACTTTAAACGTGCAATAGAACAAGGTTTTGATTTTAAGGATGCAATCATCAATAGTAAAATGGACTTTTCTAATGAGGATTATTTTATTTCGGATAGAAAGTATATTTCTGCTGTTTATCTAAAACAACTTCCTGATGGTAAACTCTCGGACAGATTTCTTACTAAATTATCATCGTTAAATATTAAAATGATGTGTTCTATTGATATTGCTCCAATTACCGATTCTGATGTTGATGCTATGCTAAAGGCTCAGTATATGGGTATTGAAAATAGAATAAGATCACAGAATAAGACGAGAGTTAAAGAACTTGACTTTAATTCAGAGATTTCTCTTGCTGTACGTATGGAAAAAGACCAGATTACAGATATGATAAAGGATAAAAACGAAAATAATCAGCACTTTTTCTATACAATGATGAATATTCTTGTTATTTCAGACTCTTTAGAACAGTTAAGAAAAGATGTAATGCTTTTAATTGATACTGCAAAGAATGCTGGTTCTTGTATTTTTGACTATTCTTATATGAAACAGAGAGAAGCACTGAATACAGTCCTACCAATTGGCGTAAGACAGGTTGCTAATGGAAGAAATCTTCAGACCAGATCGCTTGCTTCATTGTTCCCGTTTAATGTCCAGGAACTTATGATGAAGGGTGGAAACTGGTATGGCGTTAATGTAGTCAGCAGGAATGTTATCATTGGAAATAGAAAGAAACTTCTTAATTCTAATGGTTTTATTTTTGGTGCTTCTGGTTCTGGTAAAACTGTTTTTGGTTCGCTTGAAATGATGCAAGCATTTCTTAATACTAATGACGATGTTATTGTTATTGATCCGAAGAATGATTATAAGGATATATGCAAGCAGCTTAAAGGTGCTTATCTTGATATATCTACTACATCACCTTGTAGATTTAATCCTCTAGAGTTTTATGATGATGGCACAAAAAAATATGAAATGATTGCTGATGATAAATCTGAACTTGTTTTATCCCTTGTAGAACGTTGTAAACGTGAGGAATTAACTGGTGTTGAAGCTTCACTTGTTAATACTGCGCTCAAGTATGCATATAACGAAGCATATCTAAAAAGAACTATTGAGGAGAAAGAGACTCCAAAGAACTTCTATACTAATGATAACTTCCACCAGGATGAAAAAGGTTTTGTATATTACCTTGATCCAGCTGGTGCTAGAGTTTATTACAATAATGAATATGGAGCGTATGGATACTATAAGAATGATGGAAAGTTTGTGATTTGTGCTTCGCAGCCAAATGGATGGTATGACAATAAGTGGAATTTCTTACCATACAAGGATGAATATGATAAGAATGGTAACAGATTAGGTACAATAAATCAGTCGGTAACACTTAAATCACTTCACGAGGCATTTAATCATATAGATCATCCTGCTGCTATGGATTTACAGATGGCTCTTAATTTATTTGTTGATGGTTCTCTTAATCTGTTTGGACAGCAGTCCAATGTAGATATGTCAACAAATCGTCTTGTGATGTTTGGACTTAAAGATATGGGTACTAATCTTAGAGATATATCTATGTTAGTAATGCTTGAGAGTATAAAAGAACGTATTATGCGTAACTTTGCTCTTGGTAAGTCAACCTGGCTATATATAGACGAGTTTCACGAGTTGATGCACACAGATTATACCCAGGATTATCTTAAAAAGTTATGGGTTCTTGTTAGATCTCTTGGTGGTATCTGTACAGGTCTAACTCAGAATATTACGGATATACTTATAAATGATACAACTAAGGCTATGCTGGAAAACTCAGAGTTTCTTGCGGTTCTTCGTCAAAGAGATTCAGCTGTAGATAAGCTTAGGGATGATTTGGGTATATCTGATGAACTTATTAAGGACTTAATAACAGAATCTACTCCAGGTAGAGGTATTATAAGATGTGGTGCTGTTACAGTACCATTTGACATTACTATAAGGCACGAGAATGCTTTATACGATATGGTTAATACTAACTTCTATGAGAAGAATAATCTGTTTTAAAATGTCCAGGAGGTGCTTATATGCCTTATGATAATATGTTAAGACAAGATATAGGTGCTGATTTTGCAGATGACTCCAGACCAACAATAGATATTGCTCAAATAGCGGCTCAAAACTCTTTGAAATCGTTGATTTTAGCTAATCAGTCTTTAAAATCGGAATTGACACGGTTTAATGGTGATGTAGAAAAAGCCTACGATTTTTATAATAATCTATATCAAACTGAAAGATCTAGACTTAACTCTTATAATGGAAAGATAGTTGATTTCAATAATAAAATAATAAGAGATCAAAAGTTATTAACTGGTGATACAACTACATTTGATGTTATGCCTGATTCTTTTCCTCAAAGGCCGACTTTGATGAATAAAAAAGTGGATATATCAGATTTAGGAAAGTCAATTATAAATAAAAAAACAGGTTTTGATTCAAGTGTTAAGACACTTTCAAAAGATGAAAAGCAGAAGATTATTGAACGTCTTAATTACAACAAAGCTCAGCTTTTAAAGTATTCAAGTAGAATAGATAATGTGAAAAAGAATTGTAAGAATTATAAGTCTGTTCTTGAAGGTTTAGATAAGATACGAAAAAGCACAATAAAGAAAAAAATACTTGATACTTCCAAGAAAGCATTATTAAAGACTGCAAAAGCAAGTAAAGAAGTTGCAAAGACTACTTTAAAAGCGACTATTGATGGAGTTGAAACGAGCGTTGGTGCTACTCTTGACGCTGCTTCTGATTCTGCTTCTGCGGGAGCGTCAGCAACTGTCGTGGGTGCACCTGTTGGCATAGGTATAAAAGCTGGACGTGTGGCGGGTAAAACCGCATATAAGACAACTTCAACAACGACTAAAGGACTTGTTCACGCTGCAGATAAAACAGCTATGTCGGCAAGTAAAGCTCTAAAAGAGTCTGTAAAATTGACTAAAATACAAACACTTCTTACTGGATATGATGATCCAAAAGAAATGGTAAAAACAGTGGGGCAGAAAGGTTTAAACCTTGCTACATCCACTTTTTTTATGGCTTTTAATTTTGCTGTAAAAGAGATTATCAAGCTTTTGATGTCGCCAATACTGTATTTGCTTGGAGTTGCTATCATAGCATATCTGGTTTTAATCGGTGTGTCTGTATATTCTTCGGTATCAAGTATCACGGCAGTGATTGATTATATTACTAATGAAAAAAATGAAGACGATTCTATTGAGAGCAATTATGGTAGTGGTCAGTTATTGGCTGAAATTGCTATTGCTGAGTATGAAGCTAGCTGGGAAACAGATAGTGAAGGGAATCAAATTAAGCACCTTACTGAAGCTGATGGTGTACAAAATAAATATATTGATAGATATAACGAACTTGCTAGCACATCATTTGGCTATGGTACAGCCTGGTGTGCTATTTTTGTGACATATTGCTGTGATAAAGCGGGCCTTCTTGATGATGGAACATATACTCCTATGTCATATTGTCCTAATATTATAACCTATTTTGAAGAAAAAGGACTCTATCACGAGTTTGGAGATGGCTATTCAGTTAAGGTTGGTGATCTGGCGATTCATTCAGGTCACGTTGGTATAGTTGTAGAAGTAAATGAAAATGAAGTCGTTGTAATATCTGGAAATTCAAGTCAGTCTGTTGGTAGAAGCTCGTATGCTGATATAACTACTTCTAGTTATACTGGCTATATTGAAATGCCATTTAAGTCAACAGGTACAAAGAATGGTGAAACAATCTATCTTTCAGATGATGAATTACTTGATTTTGCAGCTGTAATTGCTGGTGAAGCCGGAAATGATGAAGAAGGAACTCTTGCTGTTGCCACTGTCATTATGAATCGATACGAAGGCAAAGGTGGCTATGCAAATTATAATTACAGTTCGATCTATGAGGTTACTCACGCGTCTGGACAGTTTGCAGCTGTCAATGATGCAACCTATAAAAGCATTATGAATGGCAGCGTAGATATTTCAACTTATCCGAATGCTTATTCTGCCGCAAAAAATGCAATGAATGGTTATAGAAATGAAGTTTTAAGTGAGCATAACTGTACTTCATTTAGAACACATTATTATTATGAAAATGGAAAATATATAGATTCATCTACATATCATCCGAACGGAATTGATATAGGTGGTAACTGGTTCTTTTGGTAAAAACAGAAAGGATAAAAGTATGTTTGAAGATTTATTAAAAAAGGTTGATTTTGATTATCAGGAGTTTTTGTTGCTTTTAAAGGCTCTTCCCAGGGAAGATATTATATCTAGGGCAAATGAGATCTCTTATAAAGCTGCAGCATATAGAAGACTGCAGGAATCGTTAAAGAATGGAGAACTAAATACAGATAGTAGTGTATATAACAATATGCTGAATGCTGAGAATACAATAGCACAATTATATCTTACTGCAAAAAACAAAGGTCTTTTAACTCTTAATAATGGTGAAATACCTGGTGATGTGTGGTTACGATTATTAGACGCTGCTTTGTTTTAGTAATATTTTCTTGTGATTATTTTCTGAAATGTTCTTGATTATGTACATTATTGCGTTATAATGATGTATATAATTATGAAAGGGGTAACTGTTATGCCACAAATTATTCCTATTACAGAACTTCGGAATACTTCTGATATTTTAGAAAGATGTCATTCGACGTCAGAACCTATTTTTATTACAAAAAATGGGTTTGGTGATCTTGTTATTATGAGTATGGAAGCTTATGACTCTATTATGAAGTCTTCTGTTATTGATAAGGCAATTCTAGCTTCTGAACAAAGAATGAGTAAAGGAGAAAAGTCTATTAATGCAAGAGAAGCATTTAAGAGGCTAGATGATAAGTATGGTCTATGATAAATATGATGTTTTATTATCTCCTTTAGCTTATGATGACTTGGATGATATATACAATGGTGTTCTTCAGGCTTCAAAAGACATAGATACTGCGAAAGAATATATCAATTCTTTAAAAGAAACTATTTTGAATCTAGAAGATAATCCACAGATACATCCTATTAGAAAATATGGCATTTTTGCAAATAAAGGTTATAGATATACCGATTTTAAGAAATACTCGATTATTTTTAAAATACTAGATGATACTAAAGAAGTTTTAGTTATCACTATTTGTCTAACATCTTCTGATGTATAGATTAAAATATAGTAATAGATAAAAAGACGTGGGGCAATCCTACGTCTTTTTGTATAGGAAAGGGGATTTGCAATATGGATGATTTATCACGAATTGAAGAAACTTATGGGAGTGTAGCTGAATACAATAGAGTAATGTTTGAAGAAGAGGGAGCTTATAGGGAGCCTGACTATGATGAATAAATTGAAAGTGACAATATGATGGCTGTATATAATGCTAAAATAGAGTACCTTGATGGTATCCCTAGCGATTTTATAGTTACATTAAAAACTGAATGGGATGAGAAGGCTCCTAAATGGAATAAATATCCAGATACAAACTCCTATATATCTGCCGGATATGTATATTCTCACGATAAAACTTTAGACATTATAGATAAGGTCTGTAAAGAGTATAGCGTATCTGCAGATGAAGAATGGGCAACATTTTATCGCCCAGGAGTCAGTATGTTTGGGATTAGTGTTGAATATAACGATTATGGACGTGTATATCATAAACATATAGGCAATCTGAATTATGAAACCTTTAAGAACATTTTTCGAGATTTACATTATGCTGGATTAGCTCCAACAATGAGTTATGAGAAAGTACCTAATAACCCCTTGATAGTATCTAATTGTTCTTTAGGAAACCTCCGAATATCATATTTAAAATCTTATGGAATTGAAACTGACGACTCGTTAAATGCTGAATTAGAATCTTTGGGTTTTGATGAAGAAAAGATCATAGAGGAAAATATATATAGAATAACCGAGAGGTCTTCAAAAAAAATATAGATTTTAAATATATATTTGTCGTAGATTGTTCTGCGCTTATTGTTATTTGGCGGTAGTTCAATGAAATTGAAAGTGAAGTGAACCTATGGAGAAGAGAAGATGTTTGGCGATAAAATAAAAAAAATAAGAAAAATAAAAGGATTCAGACAGGTTGATTTAGGAATAAGATGTGGGTTTAAATCCAATACAGCCGATGTTCGAATAAATCAATACGAAGCTGAAAAAATGTTTCCCAAAGGGAATATACTCCGGAAATTGACGGATAATTTATCAGTTGATAATTCGTCACTTTATAAAGAAGATACAGGATCTTTTGAAGTAATGGCACATATTCTTATGGATTTAGTGGAAAACCATAGTCTTATACCTGTAGAAATAGATGGAGAATATTATTTGACTTTTAATTCTAAAAGCCCTGAATATTATTGCTTTTTAAGGATATGGAAAGAGCTGAAAGACAATTACTGTGATAATGAATATTACATCAAAAAACAATCGTTTTTTATTGATAACGATGATTTATTTGAAAAATATTCAAGATATAAAGAGTTAATAAGTTTGAAAAAAAAGAAAGCAGAAATACAAGAGCAGATAGATTCAATAATAAAAGGTGAAGTATAATGTATAAATCCAAAGAAAGAATAAATGAGGAAAACCTAATAGCAAGAAATGTGGATATAGTATTTGTGGCTAGACAGTTAGGATATAATCTTAAGAGAATAGGTGGTGGCGCTTGTCAGTTTCGTGACGAGTTCAACCACCTGAATTTTTATCCAGGAACAAATTCTTACTATAACTACTATGATAATCGTGGCGGCTCTCCAATAGATTTTCTCGTTAATGAAAGTAATATGACTCTCATTCAAGCTATCAATTGGCTTGTAGATAATTCTAACGAGGTGTTGCATACAGATCTTATAGAAAATACAAGAAATATTCAAAATGAATCTTATAAAAAAACAGAGGTAAAAGAAAACTCTATGACATTACCGCCTAAAAATGGTAATCATCATAGAGTTTTTTCTTATTTGACTAAATCAAGACGTATAGACGCTGCAGTTGTTCAAAAGTTTTTACACCTTCATACATTATATGAATCTGCAGATCACCATAATTGTATCTTTATTGGTATGGATAAAGATGGAAATGCTAAACACGGTTTTGTGCGTGGCACTTTAACGGATAAGGTGTTTAAAGGTGATGTTCCAGGTTCTGATAAGACCTATGGTTTTTCCTATATTAATGAAGAGTCAAATGTACTTATGGTTTTTGAAGCTCCTATTGATTTAATGTCATATATAACGTTGTTTCCGGATCAGGATGTTAATATGGTTGCTCTTGGTATGTTATGCACTGATCCTGTTGATACGCTGCTAAAAGAATATCCTAATATAAATGAAATAATATTTACCCTAGACGTAGATCAATATGGTAAGGATGCTATGGAAGAGCAGGTGGGCTTATATAACGAAAGGGGATATAAATCATATATCAATTCTTTCTGTAAGGAAATATCTCAAGTTGGAGCTAAGGATGTTAATGAGTATTTGGTCAAAATACGAAATATAGAAGAACAGTTAATGAGTGGACGAAGTGAGAGTACACCAGGAAAGAAGATATAAGTATGGAAGACATAATCGATATAATGGCAAAAATAATAGTTCAAGAACAAGAGATGAAATCTAAATATGTTAATGATGTAAAGGATGTTCTTGTTAATGTTCTAAAAGAGGTTGAAAAGACAAATTAAGCTAATTGTCAAATAATTGTCGTTTTATTGTCTCTTTTTATGTGCTGCTTTCGAGGGTTACTTCCAGGGTTTTAGGGGCGGTGCCACTAACAAGAATGTACGCAGTGTGTGCAAATCGTAGATTTGTATATACAAAGTGCGTGTCTTGCTAACTTTTGTTAGCAAGACTAAGACTTGATTAGCTCATAATAAGGTTATATATTGCCTGCTGAATATATCTAGAATTATATTATCAGGTTAATTGTCTATTTATTGTTCTTTTGTTGTCTATTTATTGTCAAATAATTGTCATTATTACTAATTGTCAAATAATTGTCTGTTTATTGTTAATTTATTGTTATTTTGTTGTCGGTCTGACCGCTGATTGTATAGTGGGATGATTATAATTGTCTATTTATTGTTCTTTTGTTGTCTATTTATTGTCAAATAATTGTCATTATTACTAATTGTCAAATAATTGTCTATTTATTGTCAGTTTTTAGTTGTCGTTAATTGTTGGCGGCTTTTTTCTTTAATTGCTATGAAGAGGTTTAATATAATGAGAAGATATACAATCAATAAAATATTTCGTTTTGATGAAAATACTGTAGGAATACTTAAAAAAAATGTTGAAAAAAGAAATAAAGCAGTTAAGAAAAAAATATCAGAGTCCGAGTATGTTCGTAATCTTATACTAAAAGATAACTTTGAACAACTGACTGTTGGTGTTGATCGTGAAGCTTATGGAGATATGATTAGGATAATGGCTGGTATAGGAAATAATCTTAATCAAATTGCTCATAAAATGAATATGGATATATATGATAAGACCGATATAGAAACTATAAAAGATACTAAGGAGCAGATGTTAGATATAAAAGCGTTATTACAAGAAGTTGTTACCTCTCTAAGAAATGGAGATTGATATGGCATATTTAAGATTGGGACATATAAAAGAATCGTCAGGCTCAAATAAATCAGCGGGGTTGAAAAAGTGTATTGATTATATATTTAATCCATTAAAGACAGAAGATAAGAAATTGATTGGCGGTTATAATATAAGCGTTCCTGATAATAAAGCAGAAGCAACAGATAGAGTATATAATCAAATGCTAGAAACAAAGATTGCTTATGATAAGACTGATGGTCGACAAGGGTATCATTATAAGTTGTCATTTCCGGAAAATGAAAAAATTACACCAGGATTAGCTATGCAGATAACTAATGAGTTTTGTGAAGAATGTTTTAACGGATATGAATGCGCTTATGCAGTTCATACTAATACTAAACATCTTCATAGTCATATAGTTTTCAATTCTGTTAACTCGTTTGATGGATATAAATATCATTATCAAAATGGAGATTGGGCGAAAAAAATACAACCAGCAGCAAATCGTATTTGTATTAAATATGGTTTATCTTCGCTAGATCTAAATCTTGATGAAGATTTTACACTTAAGCATAAATGTAAAGATTATGGTTCTTGGAAAAAGCAGAGTTCTAAACCTAAGTATGACAGTTATGTTAATAATGGTGGTCGTTATACGAAGTCTGATATTATTTCAGACATAGATGATTGTATCAATATGTCAAGCGATTGGTTATCATTTGTTAAAAATATGGAAGATAGAGGGCATAAGCTTGATGACAGTGGGAAGTATTTAAAGGTTCTTGCTCCTGGAAGAAAAAAATGGTGTAGGACATATAATCTGACTGATGATAAGAATATTTATTCTAAACAAGAAATCATAAGACGAATTAAAGGTATACCAACATTAGATTATAAAGCAGTTAAAGAAAAATTATTTAGTGATTGGAAAGAATATACATCAGTTATAGTCGTAAAATCTGGTAAAAGACTATCTGTTGATGAACTTCAAAAGATAGAGGAACTTGATTTGCTTCAAAAAAATAAGATACAAACGAAAGATGATCTATTGCTTTATACAGAGTATCTTAATCAAGCAGATAAATTACTAAATATATATAGGAAGAAAATCAATTCTTTTTTAGCGTCTAAACAGAAATATATAGAAACTTTTGATTATATTAGTAAAAATAGTAAACAGTTAATAAGGTATTTGAATGGAGATACTACTTATAAAGATGTGTATGAAAAAGCTAAAAATAGTTTAAAAGAGCTGACAGATAATGGTTATAATGCAGTTGAATTATATAGATTCATTGTTAACTGTAATACAGCTATTGATATGATAGATAAATATAAAAAACATATATACGTTGAAAGAAAAATAGCAAAACGTGTTCAAAATGGAGTTACCGAAATTATCAAAAGTGATTTATCCAAGAAATAACGTATGATATTATTACTGTATAGAAACAATTTTAATCCCTTACAGATTTTCTGTTGGGGATTTTTTAATGTTATGGAGGTTATCTATGGTTAATGAAAAAGAATATTTGGATATGTTAAATGAATTGAATGGAATAACTATGCAGCTGGCTGATTTATCGTGGCATTTACAGGAATTAACTGAATCTCGTTCTAATTCATTTACGTATGATGGACAAACCTTTAATGAAAATCAGCATACTCAGATATTAAAGGGTATTGAAGAGGGCATAGATGTATCATTTTATAATGATCCAAGATATGATGATTATAAAATGGCAGCCATAAGAAAAGCTTTGATTGATAAGATTCCTTTTAAAAAAGAGGATATTACTCCGAATTATAATCTTGCTCAGTTGTACCAGGTTTTTAGAGCTAAATCAAAACCATTTAATTATCCTTTATTAAGTCCAAGCTTGCCAGCAGATATAATGTCTATATATATAAGTGCAGTAGAAAGTGGTGTAGATATATCACCATATATTAATAATTTTAATGCGGAACAATTAGAGGTTATTCTTTATTGTCTTCAAAAGAACTATGACGTAAATAAATTGGCTATTGCAGGAATGTCAGCTGAACAAATGCAAGTGATATATGAAGGTCTTGAAAAGAATGTTGATGTTACTCAATTTAATGATGTTAGTTTATCACCAGATGAAATGAGGGAAGAACTTAATAATTTTGGAGCGAGTCTTGTTCTTCTTCATTATGATTATTATGTACTTACAGATAATCAAAGAAGTGTATATGAAAATGAGTTTATGACTTATCCTGAAGCTTTATCGTTTCAAGAAGAAAATGGTGGGGCATTAGGAGTTATTTTATATCGCCTAGAAAATAAAAATGAGAGTGCAGAAATCTTTGAATTATTATCTAAAGACAATGAGTTTAATACTTCTGACTTTAATAGATTACAAAAATCTTATGAAAGAGCTTTAACTGATAAAGATATGCTTGCATTTATAACGGAATGTGTTAATATATCTAGGTCGTATGTGCCGGATTATATTAGAAATCAATTATCTAATAGTGTTATTCAAGGGGGAAAGAGATTATGAATATATATTGCTCACACGAGCTTGGTTATGGTTTGCCACAATTTAAGGTTGATAACGTGAAGGATGCATTGGAACTTGCTGCAAATACTCTTAGTAATATTGGTGAAAAGTATGTCCAGGAGGCTTTGTTTATAATCACTGTTGGTGGAGATGATACAGTTAGAACTGTTCGACTTCTTGCTCTAGGTACTTATAATAGTGTACCAATATCTACTAATGAAATATGCAAACAGGCGGTGAAAGATGCCGCTAAAAGTATTCTTATTTTGCATTGTCATCCAGGTTCGGATGCAACTTTAATTAAACCGTCTGAAAATGATATAAGAATAACTGATAGACTTCTTCAGGCGTGTTCTCTTCTTGATATATATTTGATAGATCATATTATTATTGGGGATAATTTTGTGAATGATCACTATTTTTATTCTATGAGAAAAAATAGTGCACTTAATTTTGATCAATATATTCAGGCTGATTATATAAAGGATAATTTTGCCAAAGAACCTTATGAATTAAATTGGAGAAAGTGATTATATGTATTATGAATATAATTTTGATATGGTTAATGGGAATATGGGGGGCGTAAAGGCTCTATTTAATATTGTATTTGAGGATTGTTTTATGGTGTCTAATTGTCAAATACGAGAATCATCTAATGGCAATTTATTTGTTTTAATGCCAGACGCTGCTAAGGATAAAAATGGTTATGTACAAGTTAAAAATAATGATAAAAAACGTATATTTACTGAAATACTTAATGATTATAAATTAGGTCAAAAGAAGGTTTGTCATAAAGTTCCGGATAAAATGACTTATAAAGTTAATGTAAATTATATAGGTCAGGATAATTTGAAGGCTTTTTGCAGCTTAGAACTTGGATTTGTAAATATAAATGGTATAAGAGCTCTAAAAAATAAAGATGATAAACTATTTGTTTCTATGCCAGGTGTAAAGACTGATGTACTTGATAAGGATGGAAAACCCACTTATAAATATGTTGCTAACCCTATTACGAATGATTTTTATGTGGAATTAAATAAGAATATTCTATCTGTTTATAATGAACTATTTGAAAGGGAAGAACCTGACGAAATAAAGCTTCTTACTAAGACAATTGAAGAGTATACAGAAATGATAAGTAAAATTAATTGCGTGGATATTCCTAAGTATATCAATGATTACAGATATGCTAATTCTATCGATTATGAAATACCGTTAATTCTTCTTGGTCAAGCATATATAAATGTTCAGGATATGCAGGAAAGCATTTTTATTGCCACACATAGAGTGCAAGAACTACGTAATCAACTAAGATTAAATGGTGCAATAGATCAAAGCTTTTCTAACTATGATAATTTGTTTGAAGGAATAAGTGGTCTGAATAAACCTATGGCGCCGACACAAAATGATTTGTTTTTTAAAAATATGAATGAGCAGAATAAGAAAAAGTAGGAGGATATTAGTTATGGAAATGACTGGTATAAATGAAGCCGCTCAATTGATAAATGTATCAATAAATGGAATTGAAACTACCCTTAAGCTTTCGGGTAGTTTTTTAAATTGGAACATAGAAAATATAAAATCTCTAGGTAAGATATTGTTTTCTTTCTGTAAAAAGAAGAGCGAAGAATTAAAACCAGGAGAAAACAGCTTTGGAGATTTTCTAACTAAAATACACAATACTGGTGATGATATTGCTGTATATAACGTTGATGATAATATAGTGGAAGAAATAACTAATCGGCTTTGTCAGGATAAAGTTCCGTATAGTATATTTCCAGATGTAAATGATGAGGACGGAGTAAAACAAATAATAATTCCGGACAGTTATAAATCAGAAATGTCCTTACTTGCTAAACAGTATAATATTCTTGAGGGTGAACATCAGCATATAGCAATTTCTCGTACTTCTTTAAATGAAACCGTTAACAATGCTAAACCTGATCTGGTTGAAAATCTTGTAAAATCGTTGAGTTCAGATGAAAATAAATCATTAGATGAACTTATTGTTGCAGGGAATAAGGATGAAGATATACAACCTTTATCTGATAAATGGAAAGAGTTATCAGGAGAGGTTTTAATTCTTAATGATAATACATTAGATGAAAAACAGGAAAAAGCATACTGTGACAGCTGGTCGAAGTGGTTTAGTGATAAAGGGATAGACGCTTGTTTTATCCCAAATACAAAAGACGGACGCACTTGTATATTATTCGATAGTGATCATTCATTAGATGTACGTAATTTATCCTGGGATAATGGAGCAAAAGGCGATGATTTTATTATTCAGTTTTCGGACTATTTAGAAATGATTGAGACAGAGCGTTTGTCTGAAAAAGGTAAATGGTTTGATAAAAATGGAATAAAAATAAAAATCCTTGCTGAAAATGGTATATCCACTAAGATTCTTGATAACGAAGATTTATCTATTGATATTGTGTTATCAAATGATGAATTCGTACATAGATCGCTTACTCAGAGGGGGTATACGTATGTATTAAAAATGAATGACGATGACAATCCTTCAAATGAATGCGCTGTAAATATTCCTAGAGATAGAATTAAACAAGATAGTAATGGGGATTGGCATATAAAACTTTTAAAAAATGAAAAACTATTTGCTAGTTATGATGAAAACTTTGAATCTAGATTATGTGAAGGTAAAAACTCTTTTGTGATTTCCGGTTCCAAAGTAAAAGAACTTATTGAGAAACATCCATTTGTTAAGATGGATAGAGATAATGTGATTGATTTCAGCATACAAAAACAATTTTCAAGAGGTTAATAAATGAAGAAAGCTGATAAAGAAAAGAAGAAACAATTAAATACATCTGGCCCAGATAATAATCAGTGGAAGGCTCCTTGGTGGTTATATTTTTCGTTATTGGTGGCTGCCAATTATCTTGCTTTAGTGATTGGAACCATATATGAAAAGGATGATTTGATATATGCTATCGTTGGAAAGTTAAGTGATTTTATTTCAAAAACGCCGTTTGCCTTTAATCTTAAACTATGCTTTGGAAAAAATATAAAAGCAACAGCTGGTTCCTTATGTCTGTTTGTTGGCGCAATAGCTTTTTATGTTTTGATGGATTTATCGAAGAATAGAAATTATATGAGAGGAAAAGAGTATGGTACTTCTAAATGGCTTTCCCCTCTTGCTATTAATAGAAAATATGAAGATAAAAATAATCCTTATGCTAATAGAGTTTATTCAAATAATGTTAGAGTTTGTATGGATGGAGACGTTACAAGAATAAATAATAATGTACTCGTAATTGGTGGATCTGGTGTTGGTAAATCGTTTTTCTTTCTTACTCCAAATATTTATCAGGCAAATAAAGATTCAGAATATCCTGGTTCATTTATATTCACTGATCCCAAAGGTGAGCTTTTACAAAAAAACGGTAAGTTTCTCATAGAAAAAGGATATAAGGTTAAGGTGCTTAATCTTGTTCCTGGTAAGATGAAAGAAAGCGATAGATTTAATCCTTTCGTATATATACGTGATATATCTGATATTAGAACGCTTATAGAAAACTTGTTTGCAAATACAAACCCTCCTGGCCAAAGTTCTAGTGATCCATTTTGGGATAAAGCAGAAGCTATGTTATTAGAAGCTTTATTTGTAATTACTTGGATGGAACACGACTGGATGGGTAAGGAAATGAGCTTTAGAACAGTTCTTGAATTGCTTAACAAAGCTAAAATTGATGATAAGGGCCGATCACCTCTTGATACGGAGTTTAATAAATTAGCAGCATTAAAAGGTGAAACACATCCTGCGGTTGTAGCTTATAGACGTTCTATGACTGGAGCACCTGATACGCTTAGATCAATAGTTATAACTGCTAATTCACGACTTAATAGATTTGATGATCCAGAATTACTTAGAATACTTAGTGGCGATGATTTAGATCTTGCTAGTATAGGAACGGGTGTTTCTTATGGTGAAAAAAATGTAAAAACAGCACTTTTTTGCGTTATTCCTGACTCGGTTGCAACATATAATTGTGTTGCTGGAATGATGTATACTTTGTTATTTAAGGAACTGTATTATCAGGCCGATTTTGTTTATAACGGTAAACTTCCTGTTCCTGTTACTTTTTGGCTAGATGAGTTTGCTAATATTGCTTTGCCGGATGACTTTAAGAAAATGCTTACTACTATGCGTTCCAGACGTATTAGTTGTGTAATTATTATTCAAAATCTAGCGCAAATTAAGGCTATGTATGAAAAGGATTGGGAGGTTATACCTGGTAACTGTGATGTCAGTGTATATTTAGGCGGAAACGAACAATCAACCTTTGAATATATTTCTAAAAATCTAGGAAAAAAGACTATTTGGAAGAAATCTATGGGGGAGTCAAAAGGACAACACGGTTCTTCATCAACTAATGATGATGTATTAGGTCGTGAACTAATGCTGCCTGAAGAAGTTCGTGAGCTGGATAATGACTACTGTATAGTATTTGTCAGAGGTAAAAAACCTGTTTTTGATAGAAAGTTTGATACACTTAATTCTGAAGCATTTGCGTTATCTAAAAAGCTTGGTATTTATTCTCACGAGGAAAGTCGAGAGGTTTCAAATGAGTTAAAAATAACATTTGCCACTAAAGAGGATATTGAAAAATATGGAAATGAAATTATAAAGATTAAACCTCGGAAGGACGAAAAATGGGAAGAAATAAATAATAAATTGAATGAT
>Ga0129310_1000918_pt1 | contig 29981 bp, 22 predicted proteins | sample Go1ome_2_FD_94433 | JGI IMG/M metagenome (GOLD analysis project Ga0129310, IMG submission 94433) | Western lowland gorrila individual fecal microbial communities from Wisconsin, USA - Go1022A metagenome | ecosystem: Host-associated > Mammals > Digestive system > Large intestine > Fecal | place... | reverse complement strand
TACCTCGCCGTCGATAACGAACATGATGTTCATTGCGCCGACTTCCTCTATGTACTTGCGCTCAACGCCGTCGAGCCACAGTACCTGGGAGTAGTTCTGCTTGTGAGCCTCGTCCTGACCTGCCAGGGAAGCTGCGTAGTTACCACCGGTCTTGGTGAAGCCCATACCGCCTCTTACGGCGCGGACGTAGTTGGTCTCAACGTAGATGTTTACGGGGTTGATGCCGGTGCTGTAGTAAGCGCCGGAGGGGCTCATGATTATCATGAAGTAGTACTTGTCGCCGGGGCGTACGCCGAGGAACGGGTCAGCAGCGAAGATGAACGGACGGATATACAGGGAAGCGCCGTCGATGTGCGGAACCCAGTCCTTATCGATCTCGACCAGCTTGTGGAGCGCCTCGAGCGCGTCCTTTTCGTTGATCTGCGGAATGACCAGACGCTCAGCGGAAACGTTCATTCTCTTGAAGTTCTCCTCAGGACGGAAGAACTGAATATCGCCGGAGGGAGTTCTGTAAGCCTTGAGACCCTCGAAGATCTCCTGACCATAATGCAGAACCATTGCGGAAGGCGCAAGCTCGATAGGACCGTAGGGGACTATGCGTGCGTCGTGCCAGCCCATGCCGGTGTCATATTCCATGACGAACATGTGGTCGGTGAAGATATGTCCGAAGCCGAGTTTGGTTTCGTCGGCAGGCTTCTGCTTGGGGTTCTTGGTTTTTTCAATTCTGATATCCATGGTAGTGTATCCTTTCCTGTGTGCGTGGACAGCACACGATTTATATACATACTTATTATATCACTATTCTGCCGGCTTGTAAATAATATTTTTGGATTTTTTACGAATTATGCAATTTTTGCATAGTCATTCTGGCAAAATACACATAGCGCCCTGATTTATTGCAAAAAACAAAGGGTGGAAAATAACTTCCGCCCTTTGTGATTCTGTTGAGATAGAGTCCTGCGAAGCAGGACGCAATAATTCCGGATTAAGAATTCAGAATTACTTTACGATGTACTTGCTGATCTGATCGAGGAAATCTGCGCAGTCGTCGCTGTGGATATTCAGGGTCAGCTCCTTGGAGAGGTCGAGGCTGAAGATACCCATGATGGACTTGGCGTCGATGGCATATCTGCCGGATACGATATCCACGTCATAATCGCAGCGGGATACGATGGTAACGAAATCCTTAACGTCGTTGATGGTATTGATGTTGATCTTAACTGTTTTCATAATAGATACTTCCTTTCCGTGATGTGTGAATGTGTGGTCGAGAAATCACTCTGCTCTGAACTTTGTCACTGCGTCGAGCAGTTCGTCAGCCTCTTTGGTTTCGCTGTGGACGACGAACTCAAGCGGCTTTGCAAGGTCAAGGCTGAAAATACCCATGATGGACTTTGCGTCTACCGCATATCTTCCGGATACCAGGTCGCTTTCGACAGAGTAGCTGTTGGTCAGCGCTACGAATTCCTTAACGTCCTCTATGGAACCGAGCGTAACTTTCATTTTCTTCATAAAACAGCCGCCGCCTTTCTGTAGATATATTCCGAGGAATCAACTTCCTCTGATAATAAGTATAGCCGCAAACTGAAAAATAGTCAATAGCTTATTGCAAATTTCGGAATAATCAAGTATAATATTGTTATATCAAGTTTTTGTTTTGGCTAAAATTACAAACGCCGCTGAAACACCTGCTGCAAAACGTCGGACATCGGTGGCATATCCTGTCGGAAAGAGGTTCCGTATGACATTCAGTATAACAACTTTCGGCTGCAAGGTGAATTCCTGCGAGAGCGCCGCGATACACGAAGCTTTCACCGCTGCGGGGTATTCCCCGGTGGAGGACGGCGCCCCCGCGGACGTCTGTATCATAAATTCCTGCGCGGTGACGGGCGCCGGGGTGAAAAAGGCGCGCCAGGCAGTTTCGCACTGCCGCGCCCTGAACCCGGACTGCATAACGGTGCTGTGCGGGTGCTATCCCCAGGCTTACCCGGACGAAGCAGCCCGGGACAGCGGCGCGGATATAATCACCGGAAACGCCGATAAACCAAGGCTCCCGCAGCTGGTGGAGCAATTCGTTGCTGAAAAGCAGCCGCTTGTCTGCGTTTCGCAGATGACGAGGGAATTCGACGAGAATTCCTCGGCCGCCGACCTCGACCGCACCCGCGCGTTCATCAAGATAGAGGACGGCTGCGACAGGTTCTGCACCTATTGCATAATCCCCACCGCGAGGGGGCGCGTGCGCTCCCGCAGACCCGGGGAGATAGCGCGTCAGGCGCAGCAGGCAGCCGCTGCGGGTAACCGCGAGATAGTCCTCACGGGGATAAACATCGGCTGCTATGGGGAAGATATAGGCTGCACCCCCGCAGACGCAGTCATGGCAGCGCAGGTCGATGGCATTGAGCGTGTGCGGCTGGGTTCCCTTGAAGCGGACACCCTCACCGACGATGAGATACAGCGCCTGAAAGCCTGCGATAAGCTGTGCAGGCACTTCCACCTTTCGCTGCAGTCCGGCAGCGACGCGGTGCTGAAACGAATGAAGCGCCGCTACACCACGGACGAGTATTACGAGCTGGTGCAGAAGCTGCGGGAAGCGTTCCCGGGGTGCGCGATAACCACTGATATCATGGTGGGCTTCCCGGGGGAGACCGACGAGGAATTTGCGGAGAGCATGGCGTTTGCGGAAAAGGTCGGGTTTGCGAAGATACACGTGTTCCCGTATTCCATACGCCGCGGGACTGTCGCAGCGATGCGCACCAATCAGGTGGTGCCGCAGGTGAAATCCGCAAGGGCAAAGGAAATGAACCAGCTTGCACAGCGGCTGGAGCAGCAGTTCCTTGAGGCGCAGAAAGGCACCGTGCAGACCGTGCTCATCGAAAAGAGGACGTCGCCGGATTTCTGTAACGGGTTTACTGACAGTTATATTCCTGTGCGCATTTACGGCGAGGATATACCGCGCCATACGCTGGCGAGGGTGAAAATAACCGGCGCAGAGGGCGACCACTGCACCGGTACCACGAAATTCTGAGGAGAAAGATATGACGAGCAGTATAAAACAGCTCCTGGCACTGGGGGCGATTCCTGCGGACGCGGAGATGTCCGACGAGTTATTTGAGAAATACGACAGGCTGCTGGACTTCGGTCAGCCGCTTTCGTTCGAGGACGCGGCTTCGATAGCCGGGCTGTTCTCGCCGGATTGCGACGGGCTCAACTGGGCGCTTTTCCGCGCGCTGGAGGAAGCCTGCGACACCCCCGCGGAGCTCCTTGAAATGGCAGGGAAATGCAACAGCGCCGAATACGCGGAACTCCTGCGCAGCCGTGCAGAGAATAAATAACCAAATTAATCGCGCCGGAGCCGCTATATTTCAGCAGCCCGGTGTATTGATTTTATATTCGTTAAGTAGTATAATATAGTTGAATATTTTGCAGTTTAAAGCTGCAACTCTATTTTTTCTACGAACTAATAAAACGTTGGAGGAAAAACGATGGTTTACCGAATTTATGTGGAAAAGAAGCCGCAGTTCGCAGTTGACGGGGGCGCAGTCCTCGCTGACCTGAACGTGGCTCTCGGCATCACTTCTGTCGAGAATGTACGCATTATCAACCGCTACGACTGCGAGAAACTGCCCGAAGAGAATTTCAAGGCAGCTATTCCGACGGTGTTCTCCGAGCCGCCTGTTGACGAGGTGTTCTACGACCTGCCCAAGACTGCCGCAGACGAGAGAATGTTCGCGGTCGAGTTCCTGCCGGGTCAGTTCGACCAGCGCGCGGATTCCGCTGCACAGTGCATTCAGATGCTCTGCCCGGGCGAGCGCCCTGTTGTAAAGTACGCTAAGATCTACGTCCTCAGGGGAAAGATAACCGATGATGAGTTCGCGCGCATCAAGCACTACCTCATCAACGCCGTTGAGTCCCGCGAGTGCGGCTTTGACAAGTACGACACCCTGGAAGTAAAGTACACTATCCCCACCACCGTTGAAACGCTCACGGGCTTCATCAGCAAGACTGACGCAGAGCTTGCTGATTTTGTCGTAAAGTACGGCCTTGCTATGGACAACGACGATATCAAGTTCTGCCAGGAATACTTCAAGAGCGAGCACCGCGACCCGACTATCACCGAGATACGCATGATAGACACTTACTGGTCCGACCATTGCCGTCACACCACATTCGGCACCATCATCGACAACGCTGATATCAAGCCCTCCTACATTGCTGATACATACGCTGAATACAAGGCGGACCGTCACGAACTCGGCAGGGACAACAAGCCCCTCTGCCTGATGGATATTGCCACCCTCGCTGCGAAGAAGCTCAAAAAGGACGGTATACTGAAGGACCTTGACGAGAGCGAGGAGATAAACGCATGCTCCGTGCGCATCAAGGTGGACGTTGACGGCAGGGACGAGGACTGGCTGCTGATGTTCAAGAACGAAACTCACAACCACCCTACCGAGATAGAGCCTTTCGGCGGCGCTGCGACATGCCTCGGCGGCGCGATACGCGACCCGCTTTCCGGACGTTCCTACGTTTATCAGGCAATGCGCGTTACCGGCGCTTCCGACCCGCTGCTGCCGGTTGAAAAGACCATCAAGGGCAAGCTTCCCCCGAGAAAGATAACCACCACTGCTGCCGCTGGTTATTCCAGCTACGGCAACCAGATAGGTCTGGCTACAGGTCACGTTGCCGAGATATATCACCCCGGCTACATGGCTAAGCGCATGGAGATCGGCGCAGTCATCGGCGCGGCTCCCGCTGAGAACGTACGCAGAGAGCGCCCGGCTCCCGGCGATATCATCATTCTGCTGGGCGGTCGTACCGGACGCGACGGCTGCGGCGGCGCTACCGGTTCTTCCAAGGCGCACAGCGTGCAGTCCCTGGACACCTGCGGCGCAGAGGTGCAGAAAGGTAACGCACCCGAGGAGAGAAAGCTCCAGCGCCTGTTCAGGAACCCCGAGGCGACCAGGCTCATCAAGCGCTGCAACGACTTCGGCGCAGGCGGCGTTTCCGTTGCCATCGGCGAACTTGCAGACGGCCTGGAGATCGACCTGAACGCAGTCCCCAAGAAGTACGACGGTCTTGACGGCACCGAGCTTGCTATTTCAGAGTCCCAGGAGAGAATGGCAGTTGTTGTTGCCCCCGAGGACGCCGACAAGTTCCGCGCGCTGGCTTCCGGTGAGAACCTGGAGTCCACCCCTGTTGCAGTCGTAAAGGCAGAGCCCAGACTCCGCATGAACTGGAACGGAAAGACCATCGTTGATATCTCCCGCGAGTTCTTGAACTCCAACGGCGCTGAGAAGCACACCGACGTTGCAGTTCCGGACGTAAAGGTGACATATTCCACCGGCAGAAAGAACACCGCTGCCGACTGGGAGGGCATGGTGACCGACCTCAACATCTGCTCGCAGAGAGGTCTGGTACAGCGCTTCGACAGCACCATCGGCGGCGCGACCGTGCTCATGCCGTTCTCCGGAAAGACCCAGCAGACGCCTGTACAGGCTATGGCTGCGAAGCTCCCGGTGCTGAACGCAAAGACCAACACCACCTCCATCATGGCATGGGGCTTCGACCCGGCTGTTTCCACGCAGTCCCCGTATCACGGCGCTGTGTGCGCAGTAGTCGAGAGTATCGCAAAGGTAGTCGCAGCAGGCGGCACATATGAGCACTGCTGGCTGACATTCCAGGAATATTTCGAGAGAACCCAGGGCAAGCCCGAGAGATGGGGCAAGCCTTTCGCAGCGCTTCTGGGCGCTTACCGCGCGCAGCTGGAGATGGGCTGCGGCGCTATCGGCGGCAAGGACAGCATGAGCGGCACATTCGAGCACATCGACGTTCCCCCGACGCTGGTTTCCTTCGCAGTTTCCACAGCTAAGGCGCAGGACGTTATCTCTGCGGAATTCAAGGCTGCGGGTCACAAGATTGGCTACATCGCTCCGAAATACGACGAAAACGGCCTGCCGGTATTCGACAGCGTTAAGGAAGTATTCCGCACCGTTGAGAAGCTCATCAGGGACAAGAAGGCTGTTTCGGTATGGAGCGTTGCACACGGCGGCGTTGCCGAGGGTATCTTCAAGATGTCCCTGGGTAACCGGATAGGCGCAAAGCTGGACAAGCTTTCCGACGAGGAACTGTTCACACCGGTTTACGGCGCATTCATTCTTGAACTCACCGGCGACGCTGACGGCGTAAAGACCATCGGTGAAACGGTTGCAGACTACGCCATCACCTCCGGCGATGTGAAGCTCGACGTTGCTTCCCTCGAAAAGAAGTGGGACGATGTTCTGGAGCCTGTATTCAAGGCGCAGCTTCCTGAGAAGCTCGCACCCGAGAAGATCGCTTACACCGGCGGCTGCGAACTGAAGCACAGCTCCGTCAAGGTGGCAAAGCCCCGCGTTCTTATCCCCGTGTTCCCGGGAACCAACTGCGAATACGACATGGCTAACGCGTTCAACACCTACGGCGGCGACAGCGATATCTTCGTTATCCGCAACCTTTCCGCAAAGGACATGGAGGACAGCGTTAACGAGTTCGCAAAGCACATTCAGAATTCACAGATGATCGCTATCCCCGGCGGCTTCTCCGGAGGCGACGAGCCTGAGGGCTCCGCGAAGTTCATCAACGCGTTCTTCCGCAACCCGAAGATAAAGGACGCCGTAGAGGAGATGCTCTATACCCGCGACGGTCTGATGATAGGTATCTGCAACGGCTTCCAGGCGCTCATCAAGCTGGGTCTGGTTCCATTCGGCAGGATAGTTCCGCTGACTGCTGAAAGCCCGACGCTGACTTACAACACCATCGGCCGTCACCAGTCGCAGCTGACGCTGACGAGAATATGCACCAACAAGTCCCCGTGGCTGAGCTGCTGCAATGTCGGCGATATCCACAATATCCCGATATCCCACGGAGAGGGTCGCTTTGTTGCTCCCGAGAGCGTAATAAAGCAGCTTATCGCGAACGGTCAGGTGGCTACGCAGTACGTTGACCTCAGCGGCAACCCCACCATGGACGTTGCATTCAATCCGAACAGCTCAATGTACGCTATCGAGGGTATCATCTCCCCGGACGGCAGAGTCCTGGGTAAGATGGGTCACACCGAGCGTCTGACTGACAACGTTGCAAAGAACGTTGCAGGCAACAAGGAACAGCTGCTGTTCAAGGGCGGCGTTGAGTACTTCGCTTAATTCACGGTATATAAAAATGTGGCGCACCCGAAAGGGTGCGCCATTTGCGTTATGTGAGAGTTCAGAGCGTTTCGCCGGAATAGGTATAGGTGTTTTCCAGCTTGCTTATGCTGCCGTCGGAATTGTACTGATACCCGGTGTAGGCGCCCTTTTCCACGGCGAAGTCGTAGTTAAGCACCAGCATGGTGTAATCCTCGTCGTTGTCGCCGAATTTATACCACGTTACCGGGGTGAAATCCTGCAGGCTGCTCCACGCCGTGTAGTCCTCCAGGCAGTTTTCGGCGTATTCCTCGCGGCTGAGCGAGATATTGTCGGAGTGCTCTTCGTAATCGGAAGCGATCTCGCTTTCTATGTCGTAGTTGCACAGTTCTATCTGCCCGTTTTCGATGTGTATATAGCTTTCGTCGTTGTCGGACAGGTAGTATCCGTCTTTCAGCTCAAGTTCAGGAATGAACGTTTCTCCGCGCTCCATTGTGTCGCCCGCATTGGCAGCGACGGAGCAGCCCGCAGCAGTCAGCGTGGCAAGGATCGCTGTGATAGCTAGTAATTTACGCATGGTACGACCTCCTTATGATGTTGCTTACGCTTTCGGTGTATGTAATTATAACACAAAATAGTTGACAAAGCAAGAGCCGTGATCTACAAAAAACAGGCATTCAATATGTGCAATATTACATGCGGATAAAGAAATTCCCCCGGTCGTAAAACCGGGGGAAGCGGCAGGGGGAATGCCGTCACAGTTCCGCGAGGAAATTCTCTACAAGATCGAAGATATGGGTGGGGGAAGCCTCATACCTGTTCAGCGCGTCGGTGAATTTCTCAATCGCTGAATGACTGGGGGTAATGTCATCAACGGAACACTCGCCGTAACAGACGCCGTAGCTTGTATAGGTGCTGCCGTCCTCCGCGGAATACTGCTTTTCTGTGATCTTCCACATCTGGTTTCTCCTTTTTTACATTTAGTGGGTATAACATTTGGGGAATATCTTTGCTTTGTATACTAAAAGTATATCACCAAATATGTTTGATGTCAATGCTTTTAGTGTTAAGTATTCGCTAAGAGTTTATACAGACGGAATTTCTACAAAAAGTAATATCAAATTTCCGCGAACTATGCCGAAAAAAGGAAATGCAGCGAAAATTCACATACAAAAAACTACTGTTGTTGACATGGAGTTTTGCATTTGCTATAATAAAGTAAACAATATTAAGAGAATTTTTTACAGCGAGGTAATACCATGAGCAAGGAAACTGAAAAAGCCGACCAGATAGCCAAGACTATACACAAGGATATAAAGCAGCGGCGCAGCGGCTTCCGGCAGTTTGTCAGCGACATGCTGAACATGCACGACGGCATGATGAGCTACGAGGAAATAGACGCGATGATGCTGGAAAACACCGTCATTCACGGGCCGAATATGTGGATACTGTGCCTGGCTGCGCTGATAGCTTCCATCGGGCTTAACATGAATTCCACTGCGGTTATCATCGGCGCGATGCTTATTTCACCGCTGATGAGCGGCATCATGACTATGGGCTATTCCCTTGCGGTGAGGGATCTACGCCTGCTGCGACGGGCGCTGGTGCGGTTCGGTACGCAGGTGGTCATCAGCCTGCTGAGTTCCACGGTGTACTTCCTGATAACGCCCATCGACACCCCTACCGCAGAGATGATAGCCCGCACCAGTCCCACCATATGGGACGTCCTCATCGCGCTGTTCGGTGGAATTGCCGGCGCGATAGGAAATACCCGTGAGAAAAAGGGCAACGTCATTCCCGGCGTGGCTATCGCGACTGCGCTCATGCCCCCGCTGTGCACCGCAGGCTACGGCATTGCTTCGGGGCAGCCGTCGTTCTTCCTCGGGGCGTTTTATCTGTTCCTGATAAATACGCTGTTCATTTCGCTCTCGACGATGATAGTCACGATGATGCTGCGCGTTCCGTATCACCGCAATGTCAGCGACAAAAAGCAGAAGAAAATAAACCGCGCCATCGCGGCGATAACGATAGTTGCAGCGGTGCCCAGCGTGTTCTTCGGGGCTTCTACGGTTTACAGTTCCGTTATGGATAAGAATATTTCAAGCTACCTCAGCAGCGAGTTCATTTTCTCGGGGACTACGGTGGTGAAATCCAGCGCGGACAAGAACGCGCGCACCGTTTCCGTTTCCCTTGTGGGGACGCCGATATCCGACGACGTGATAAACATGCTGCAGCAGGAAATGCCGAAATACGGGCTTGACGGCTACACGCTGAACGTCACGCAGAACAGCATAATAGACATGCCCGACGACGAGGATAGCACCGACAAGATAACGATAGCCCTGCAGGAGAACCGCATAGACGAACTGGAGGCGCAGATATCCGAGCAGGAACAGCAGCTGAGCGACCTGCGCGCCGAGAATTCCACCCTGAAAGAAACCACCGACCATGCCGCGCTGACGGCAAAGGCAGCGAAAATCTTCACGGAACTTGAGAACATACGCTGCGGAAGCATGACGGACGCTTCCGGTGAATACGAAGTCCTCATCGCGGAGGTATCCGAGCCGCTGGGTGAAACGGAGCAGCAGTACATAAAGAGCTGGCTTTCCGCTGAAACGAACGCAGCGCGCTGCGAGGTTTACATAACCGTGAACACCCCGGAAGCTACTTTGGAAACAGCGGAAACCGTTGAAACATCTGATAATATACCTGACGAGGGGTAACATGAAAAGCGTTATTGAACTGATAAATAAAGCGCAATATTATGAGGCTAAAGCGCTGTTTGACAAGCTTTCCGAAGCCAAGCAAAGAGATCTGCTTATCGAAGAAGCAAACCTGACTGACAACATATGTGTGTTAGGCTTCGTAGAATTTCTTATATCTTTGGATAACACAAGCTACAATCATATGCTTGCAGCCGAAGTGCTGATACAGATGTGCTGGCTGACGGGTGCGTACGACATCGCATTTTATCATGCAAGAGAAATGTATCGTATAAATCCGGATATAGACGCAGAAAAGTTTTTGTTGTTTTTCTATGACCTGCCTGAAGCAATCATGACGGAGGAATATGCCTTAGAAATTGCAAAAAACATTCTGCGCACAGACCCCGACTATGGACCAGCTAAAAAAATAATACAAAATTGCAAATAGCAAGAGGGCTGCGATATCGCAGCCCTCTTGCTATTTATCAGCCATTTTAAGCGGCATTATAATTCCGAATGTTAGCCGTTGCCCTCTTCAAGCACGTATATATCCACCTGGACAGCGCCCCATGCGCAGCTGTCATAATAGTGATCCTCGATATTGCCGAAGTAGAGGTCGATCGCAACGGTGCCGTCCATCAGTGCGATACCGGTGTCCGCAGCCACTGCGTAACCGTATACCTTCTTGCCGTTCTGACCGACGATATACAGCTTGCTTCCGTAGGGGATAACGTTCGGGTTGACCGCGCAGGTGCCTATTTCAGCCACTCTGCCGCTTGCGGTGTAGGCTCCGCGGCGCGCGGTATATGCAGTCGCCTTGCCGGAGATAACGCGGGTGTATTCCGTGGGGATACCGTCCACCAGAGTGAGCTCCGTGGGGTCGTCCATCTTGGAATAGGGAACAGCAAGCGCCGTTCCACGTTCTATTACCTCGGTGACGGGCTGCTCGGTCACTTCGTCGCTGATAAGCTCCTGACCGGTGAGCACGCCGTCAACGTACTTTTCCTTTACGGTGTAGACTCTCTTGCCGGGTACGCCGGCGGTGACGATATTCTCTGTGCCGATGGCGCGGTTGGTGTTGTCGATATATTCAGTTTCGTAGGCTATTTCTGAGGAATTCTCCCTTGTGACGTACTCAACGCGGGTGACGGTGATCTCCATTCCCTCGCTTACGCTGTCTGTAAGGGGACATGATACTTCGTCGTATTCGCCCAGCGTTACGCCTGCCTTTTCCAGCACCTCGCCGACTGTGCCGTCGATAACGGCGACGGTCTTTGTGCCGCCGTCCACGGTGATATTTACGTCAAACGCGCGGTAGATGGTGATGTATGCGGTGTTGCTGCTGGTTTCCTCGTAGGATACCTTGTCGTTGGTGCCAAGCTGGTAGCTTGCCTGCCTGAGTATCGCGTAGACATCGGTCTCAGATGTCATCAGCTCTCTTGTTACGCCATTGTCGGTGATGTAGACGCGGTCCCTGAGATAAATGGAACCAGTCATCAGCGCCACCATGAATATCGTAGCGGTGAATATTGCTGCCTTGACGAGCTTGCCCTTGAATATAAGGCGGTTCATCTTGGCGTTGATTATCTGCGGTTTCATATTTGCCTCCTGAGCAGTTACCCATGCCGTCCCGGCAATCCTCCCCGTATGACGGGTGTAACTTCCGTACAGTATCAGCTTTGGGGAAAGCCGACACTGGAGCAAACGCACTGTCCCCAACAGAGCATTGCATGTTCCACAGCCGCTGTTTATATCTATGCGGCCTTCTGATAATTGTGCGCACAGCAAAGCTGTCACTGTCGCTTCCTGCAACAGTGCTTGTATTATATCGCTTTTCTTCGTTAATGTCAAACGAACCAAACCGCGCATTTTTGTGAACATTTCACAAATCCCTTTTGTAACCATTTTGTAATCATTCTAATACGCGCCCCATTTATGTAATTTGCTGTAAATTAAACGGTTTCTTTTTGTAATAATCACTAAAAATCAGACTTTAAAAATCGCCGTCATTCTGCACGAAATTTAACAGCGTTTTTCAAGATCTGATTGTTGATATTCCACACAACGAATGATGTAACGTATTTTCACAACATACGCATTTTACATACGAATGCGCCCTCGCGAATAAAAAGGGGTGACAAAAGCGACTATATATGTTATAATAGAATGGTACGATAATTCCGTAGATATATATTTATATAGTATTAAGAGGAAAGGAAAAAACGGGGCATGAATCATGAAAAATCCTGCGGCGCGGTGGTTTACCGCAAACGCCACGGGAATACTGAGATACTGCTGATAAAGCATGTCAGGTCGGGCTGCTGGTCATTCCCGAAAGGACATATGGAGCCTGGTGAAACGGAGCTGCAGACCGCGGTAAGGGAAATAAAGGAGGAAACCAACATCGACGTTTCGGTGGACGATCCTTCCTTCCGCGAGGTGGTGGTGTTCAACCCGCGGCGCGATATCACCAAGGAAGTGGTGTATTTCCTTGCCCGCGCGACTTCATTCGACTGCGAAAAGCAGGAAAGCGAGATAGCGGAGGCGCGCTGGGTGGAGATAGGGCAGGCGCTCAGTCTGCTGGCTTATGACAACGACCGCGTGCTGGTCAACAAAGCAAAATCCTTCCTTGCGATGACAAAAATATAAGCGACCGTCGAAAAAGTCACTAAAGTGACTTTTCCGCCGAAACTATCCCCTGGCTTGGCTTTGCCAAGCCTTACGCCTTTTGCCATATGGCAAAAGGCACACTGCGCGCATAAGGCATAAGGCATAAGGCGTAGCCGTTGCTTTGCGTAAGACCGCAGGTCGTCGCTTAGACACTTGCGCGGATAGAAGTGTTTTTTGCCCCGGGAAACCCGTGGCAAAAAACAGATTTCAAAAACCCGCTTCGCGGGTAAATTCGGTTTTTCGACAAGCTGAGTATAAGATTACCTTTAAAAAATTTTGAAATTTCTGCAACCTTTCTTTGATGTGTGCGGTTTTAATTACAGAACGCCGGAAAAACAGACAGTGAACTTCACCGGCGCATAACCGACGCAATAAGGGAGGTAAACATCATGAAAAAGGCGATAGCACTTTCAATGGCAGCAGTCACGGCGCTGACTTCCGTCAGCGTGGTAGCATTCGCGGACAACGAGAACAGCGAGGCGCTTGCGGCTGCGATAACCACAGTCAAGCAGCGCGTTGACATTCCTGAGGAACTGAGCGAATTCAGCTACAGGGTCTCAAAGGGAAATCTCAAGGAAACATTCAACCTGACCTGGAGCACACCCGGTACCAACAGTAAATATGAGTATATCGAGGTACAGGTCTGCGGTGGACTTATCCTTGACTATTATTCCAGCGACTGCTGGCAGCGCGCGGACAGAAAGCTCGCGAAGCTTTCCGGCGACCAGCTTTACAAAAAGGCAGTCGCACAGGTGAAGAAGCTCAACCCCACGATAAGCTCCGTGCTGAGCGTTGACCGCGACAGCCTGAGCATTTCCACCTACAACAACACGGCATGGTTCGACTTGGTGAGAATGAAGAACGGCGTCCCGGTGAAGAACGACGAAGGCCGCATCACCGTTGACAAGGACACCGGCGCACTGCTGAGCTTTGACCTGAACTGGCATGTTAACGCTTCCTTCAAGGACAGCAAGTCCGCGCTTTCCGAGGACAAGGCAAAGGAAAAGTACGCGGATATGATCGGCATTTATCCGCAGTATGAGTTTGAATACGACTACGAGACCAAGTCGGTGGTACCGCGCCTGGTTTATACCCAGTCGGATTATGGCGAGATAAACGCGTTCACCGGCGAAAAGAGCAATTTCGACAGCGACGGGTATTACGATGATGAAATCGCGGACGAAACAGCAGAAGCGGATGGCGCCAACGACAAGGGCAACCCTGAAACAGGCGGCGGTAGTTTCACCCCAGAGGAACAGCTCGAGATAAGCAAGAAGCTTCCCTATGGCAGCAAGGCCGCTATCGTTAAGCTGCTCAAGGACAACCAGTGGCTCACATATGTGGACGGCATGGAGGTGCGCTCCTCTGACCTGTATAAAGTCACCACAAACGGCAAGAACGTGTACGTTTATTCCGCTGACCTGACTGACGAACAGTGGAGCGAGATCGAAGAAGATACGTTCACCGTCGATGAGTGCGGCTCCATGGAAGCCTATGATGACGTGAGCGCTAATGAAAGCGCCGGAAATGAGAACGCAGGCAGCACATGGCACAACGTAAATATTTCCGTCAACGCGGAGACCGGTGAGATACTCAGCTACAGCTACTATCAGAGCGGCAACAACGTGCGTTACTACGGCGACAGCTATGATATGAACAAGGCTGACGAGCTGGCGGCGACTATCGCAGCTTCCTTCGCGGGGGACAGGTTCAGCGAATATAAGGACTATGCGAGCGAAGAGAACAGCTGGACGGAAAACAACAAGACCCGCTATTCCGGCAGCGACCACAGCTGGTACAGATACGCGAACGATATCCTGGTTTCCGGCGACCGCATAAGGATATGCTTTGACAAGGACATGAAGCTGACGCAGTACAGGATAAACTATACTGACGTCGTGCTCCCCAAGCCCACGGGAATGCTCACAGCGACGCAGGCAATGAAGAAGTTCTGGGAGACCAGCGACCTTGACATGTACTATCTTGCTAAGGTATACAAGAAAAAGACCCAGACCGTACTGGTATATGGCTGCTCAAACAGCGTGTATATCGACGCATTCACCGGCGAGCCGATCTATAGCTGGTATACACGTAAGGGCAAGAACGACCTTTCCGGCATAAAGGACAAGAAGATACTCAAGATGGCCCAGAAGCTGGACGACCACGGCGTGCTCATCTCCGAGAACAAGTTCAGCGAGAACGACACGGTTACCTACGGCATTCTGTACGACCTTTTCGGCGGCACGGCTTATGTTGATGAGGCAGACCGCAAGATCACACGCAGCGCGGCTCTCATTGCATTCACGCGTTCCGTTACCAGCGATGAGGTGGCTAAGATAAAGGGTATCTACAAGTCGCCGTTCAGCGATATCAGCGACGATAACCCGCGCGTTGGTTATTACGCTATCGCATATGGCATGGGCGCATTCACAGAGAAAAAGCTGGATCCTACAGCGTACTTCACCTACGGGGATATGATCAGGATGGTGTACGCGCTTTATTCAGCTGAAAATAATTGAGGTTTTATATACGCTGTCGGGGCAGAAATGCCCCGACAGCGAGACCGTCAAAAAAGTCACTAAAGTGACTTTTCCGCCGAACCTAACCACTGTCTTGGCACAGCCAAGCCTTACGCCTTTTGCCATATGGCAAAAGGCACACTGCGCGCACTCATTGTCGGCTATGCCGACAATTCGCACACTTGTGCGGTTAGAAGTGTTTTTTGCCCCGGGAGACCCGTGGCAAAAAACTGATTTTAAAAGCCCGCTTCGCGGGCAAACCCGATTTTTTCGACAAGTTGACTGTCGGGGCAGAAATGCCCCGACAGTTTTTACATTTGTTTATGGTTAATTCGCACAGAAACGAGGCTTGCAGTTTAGATATATTTACCAAAGTTGACCCAATGTGTGAAAAAAATCAAAAAAGCTATTAACAAACCATCATTTTTATGGTAAAATATCTGTGTGCAATAATTTGCAGATAACATTCCGGGTGGTTTGGCATATATCCGGAACATACCATGGAGGTAATAATATGGACGATAATTCAAGAATCAGCCTGACAAAGCCCACTGACGGCAATGATACCCAGGGTTGGCGCGATCCTTCTACGGGAGAGGTTTATCCCCAGGCTCCCCAGGCTTCGCAGACTGCTCAGCCTCAGCAGAGCGTTCCTTATCAGCCCGCAGGGCAGCCCTACCAGGCGCCCCAGAGCGCACCTGTTCAGGGTGGATATCAGCCTCAGTATCAGCAGGCTCCCCAGGGCTATCAGCCCCAGTATCAGCAGCCGTATCAGCCCCAGCAGGGTGGCTATCAGCCCTACCAGCCCCAGATGCAGCAGCCCATTCAGGGCCCTACCAAGTTCTGCAAGCACTGCGGTCAGCCAATTCCTGAAAAGGCAGTTATCTGCACACACTGCGGCTGCCAGGTTGAGGAAGTCGGCAATGCGGCTAACAATCAGCCTATCATCATCAACAATAATAACAACAACAATAATAACAACAATAATGGCGGCGGTGCTGTTTACCTCGGCAGACCCAAGAATAAGTGGGTCGCACTCATTCTCTGCTTCTTCCTTGGCGTGTTTGGCGTACACCGCTTCTACGAGGGCAAGATCGGTACAGGTCTTATTTGGCTGTTCACCGGTGGTTTATTCGGGGTAGGCGTACTGATAGACTTCATTATCCTGCTCTTCAAGCACAACCCTTATTACGTCTGATTTCGTCGGATACATAAAAGAACCGCTCCTTTCCGGAGCGGTTTTTCTGTTATTCCAGCGTATCTATCCTTTTTCTGCGTATCCCTTTCATGAGCGCCAGCGCGATGACTGCGGAAACGCCCTCGGCGATGAGGAACGTCAGCCATACCAGCCACATCATATCCGTCCCCTGGTTTTTCACCACCTGCGAAAATCCCCACGCCACCGGCAGCACGAAAACAAACTGCCTGCACACCGATATAACCAGCGACTGTATCCCGGCTTCGAGCGCCTGGAATATTCCCTGGAACGCAACGTTCGCACCGGCAAATATGAAGCTCAGCGAGACTATGCGCATGGCGCCGGTACACATCTGCCGCGTTTCCCCGGAAAGCCCGAACAGCCCCGGGAACGGCTCCGCGAGAATTTCCATGAGTATCACGCCCGCAGCCATGATACCCAGGGTGTACAGCATGCCGAATTTTATTCCCTGCCTTACGCGGGTGCGGCTGCCCATGCCGTAATTGAACGACACCGCCGGGGTTATTGCGTCCCTGAGGCCGAACGCCGCAAACAGAATGAACTGCTGTATCTTGTAATAAAGTCCGTAGGCGGTGACGGCATTTTCGCTTATCTGCCCGAGGATAATATTGAGCCCGTAGGTCATGATGGACATCAGCGCCTGGGCGATAACTGCGGGCAGCCCGATGGAATAAATCTTGCCTATAACGGAAGCGGACGGCTTCATGAAGCGCCAGCCGTTGTCTATCTCCTTTATCATTCTCAGGTGGAATATGAGCGCCAGCCCGCAGGAAACCACCTGCCCGATAACAGTCGCCAGCGCCGCTCCCACAACGCCCATTTCCGGAAGTCCCAGCCAGCCGTAGATGAGCACAGGGTCCAGAATGATATTGGTGACTGCGCCGGCTATCTGCGCTATCGTTGAAAAAAGCGACCGTCCGGAAGCCTGCAGCGTTTTTTCAAACACCGAAAAGAATATCATGCCGAAGCTCAGGGTGCAGCATATCCTGATGTATTCCTCTGCCATCCTGACTATCTCCGGGTTGCTGCTCTGGGAATGCACGTACATTCCCGTGCCGAATACGCCGAACAGCAGGAACACCACGTATATCACAGCCGAAAGGAATATCGTGTTGCCCACCGCGCGGCTTGCCATCTGTCTGTCACCCTGACCCAGGCTGCGGGACATGAGCGCGTTCATTCCCACGCCGGTGCCTATGGATACCGCGACCATCAGCATCTGCACCGGGAAAGCGAGCGTCAGCGCATTGAGCGCCTGTTCCCCTCCTACGGGCATGTTTGCCACGAATGCGCTGTCCACGATGTTGTAGACTGCCTGCAGCATCATCGAAAGTATCATCGGAATGCCCATGCCGAGCATGAGTCGCCCCACCGGGGCTGTCGCCATTTTGTTCTTTTCCATGTTTCCTCCCATAAAAAAAGTGCGGCAGCTGCGTTTTATCTGGATTTACGCAACTGCCACACGATATTTTACTTTATTTTGTTCTATGGTCTTATTGTACCACAAATTTCCCGTCGGGTCAAAGGGGATTTTGCATAAAATTCCCGCGATGGGAATAGTTTTTTCCGTCAGATGTCGCCGGAGATAACGCCGTCGGCGCCCATTACAGTCACCCTTGTGCCGTTGAACACGGGCACTGCGGAGCCGGGCGCCACCTGCTTTTCCTGCCCGTTGGGGAGAACGCAGTCCCACGCCTCGTCGGACAGGTTTTTCAGCCCCCACAGCGACGGGTTGAGTTTGTTGCGGACTACCTCGCCGGTGACGCGGACGTTCTCGTCAAACAGCCTTGCGCCGTCGAACAGCAGGATTCGCTGTCTGCCGAGGTGCAGCGCCAGCGGAGGAGCGTAGTGTTCCCCGCAGGGACAGATTATGCGCCCTTCGTCGTCGTGCTCGCTGCCCGTGATAAATCCCTGGGCGCCGCAGCTGCACGCGCAGATGTCCCCGCGCATTCTCAGCAGCAGGTCGAGCCACTGCTTTTCGATGAGCCGCTTTTCCGGCTGGAAAAGTCCCACCGTAAAGGACTGCGTGAATGCTTCCCTGATGTAATCCGGCATGATACGCCAGAATTTGATGATGTTGTTGTGCACCCCGCGCACGGGTCGGTTGGCGTCGTTATCCGGGTCGTATACGAAAACCGGCTCGGAGCCGTAATGCCGGCGCTCCGCTTCTTCAGTCAGGCAGACGCTGTTGAGCACCTTGCGGCCCTCGAGAGGGTCCCCGCGCAGCAGCAGACGGAACAGCACCACCGCCAGCGACCAGCGGTCGGTGAGCTTATCGGGCGCCTTTTCCCCGCGGACTATCTCCGGCGCCATGTAACCGGGCTTGCCAGCTATGCCGAGATGTTCGCCGTAGGGCGCGATGTTGTCGCAGTCGCAGATGAGCACGCTGCCGTCGGTGGGGCGTATGAAAAATCCACCGTCGTTGAGGTCCTGATAACTCCTGCCGGAATTGTGCAGCGCCCGGAACGCCGAGGTGATGTGTATCGCGGCATTCACGACGGAATACAGCCCCGAGAACTTCACACGCGCATTGAGAATATCGGTGAACGGAACGTACCCCGGGGGGATAAGCTCCATGAGGTAGCCGAAGCCCTCTGCGGTCTGCTCGGTGAGCATCTGCGGCATAAGGAACGACGGGTCGTTGCTGCCGTCCTCGCAGAGCCGCTGCAGGTTCTCGCGGAACATCACGGGGTCCTTTATCTTGTTGGGGAAGTACATTTTCAGCGCGTGGTCGCGCCCCCGGTAGGAAGCCCTGTAGACCGCGCCCTGACCGCCCTGACCGAGCAGCTGGGTAACTTCCGCTTCGCCGCCCAGTTCCATGGGAACTCTGTCGCCGACTTTCAGCATCAGAAGCCTCCTCCGGTTATCTCGTCGAATTTCTCTTCGGCTGCGGTCTCGGCTTCATTGCCGCACCACTCGCAGACGGTCTGGCTTTCGCCGTTCCAGCAGGTGGTCTTTCCGCATTCAGCGCACTGGAAGAAGCCCTTTGCGCCGCAGTAGGGGCAGGAGGGGTACTCCGTGGTGATGTAGATGTTTCCGCTTATCTTGGTGTCGCCGAATTTCTCGCGCTCCGCGGTCCTTTCGTTCACTTTGAACGCCCATGTTGCGTACCAGTCGCCGTCCTCGCGCTGTTCTGTGCGTATGCCGAACAGGGCGTGGTCGTTCTTGCATTTTGTGAGAATTACTGCTGCTTTCATTTATTTCCTCCTGAAAGGTTAAGGCAACACCGCACAAAGACCATTTATAGGATTTTGTACGTGTCTTGCTTGCATATTTCTAGTTTGGCGCAAAAAATCACATGATTGCTCAACGGATATGTTCTGTGTTGCGCCAAACTTGTATCTTGCACAATTCGTCCTAGCAAGGCGTGTCTCCCCCGGTGGGGGAGGTGGCACGTAGTGCCGGAAGGGTTGACCGACAGACCAGCCTTGCGTCGCTAGTTGTTGACTTGAATGCGCTATCGCTCCCGTCAACAACTCCTCATTGTACAATCTGACGAAAAATCGAGTTTTGCCAATAAGCGAAGCGTAATATTGGCAAAACTGACTGCGCAATACACGCACAATCTTTGTGCGGTATTGCCTTAATTTTTTATGCCCGTGGGAAGCGCCGGATAAAACAAATTCCACTTATTCAGCGCGTCCCTAATTTTTCAAGTATCCTTGCGGCTTCGGCATGCCCGTTTTCGGCTGCCAGCCGGAAGTATTTCTTCGCTTCGTCGCGGTTCTTTTCGACGCCGGTACCCTTCAGGTACATTACGCCGAGGTTGTACTGCGCGATATCAAGTCCCTGCGCTGCCGCCTTTGAGAACCATGAGAACGCCGCGTATGCGTTCTTTTCCACGCCGCTGCCGAGGTACAGGCACTTTCCGTAGCTGCACTGCGCCTTTGCATGACCTGCTTCCGCAGCGTGGCGATAGAACATCGCAGCGCTCTGGAAGTCCTTTTCAGCAAGGCATCTCCGCGCGGACTGGTAGTCCTTTTCGCCGTCGTCCGGGAGCGGCTCGGGCGGCTCGGTCTCCTGCTCGGGCTCGGGTTCCGTGACCGGCTCGGGGAGCGGCTGATTTGGCAGCAGCTTGCGCCAGCGCTTTGCGGTGTCGGCGTCCGTGTCAACGAACGTCCCGGTTTCATAGCACAACGCTATCATCTCCACGGCAGGCTCGTAGCACTGCTTTGCAGCCCGCAGGAACCACTCGAATGCATACGCTTCGTTGATGTCGCAGGAAATTCCCTCTGCGTAGAAGTAACCCGTCATGTACTGCGCCGCGGGCACGTTGTTTTCTGCGGCGCGCAGGAACCATTCCCGCGCGGATTTCACGTCCTGTACGCCGCCGCGCCCCTCCATGAGATAGAAGCCGACGTAGTACTCGGCTTCGGCGCAGTCCTGCTGAGCGGAAAGCGTGAACCAGTACATTGCCTTGTTGTAGTCCTTTATGCGGTCGAAATGTCGGCCGAGGCTGTATTGCTCGGCGCTGTCGGTGATGTTCTTGCGGCTCTCGGTTTCGGCTGCGGGCAGCTCGGCTTCCATACGGAATGAGATGTCGCAGCCCAGCGCTGCGGCTACGGCTTCTACTGCTGTGGCTGCGGTGCGGCCTTTCAGCCCTATCTCGTCCCTGAGGGACTTCACGCACCGTGCCGCTGCAGCGGAGCGCACCTCGAAAGGCTTTCCGCGGACTGCCCACAGCTTCTGCGCGCAGCCGTCGTACAGCGCGACGTGGCACTGACGGCGCAGGGCGCTTTCCCGCGGGAATATATCGGCTATGAGCGCGTCGGTGCGCCGTCTGTCCAGCAGGGTATTCTCGCCGAAACGCCCGGCGATGTAGCATAACATACCGCGGATATCGGTGACGGCTTCACCGGAGGGGGTATGCACCGTCTTGCAGTATGGGCAGGCAGTCATGCTGCCCTCGTCAAAAACTCTTCCGCATTTTCCGCAGACCAAAACGCTCACCTCCTGCTTGTGACGCGCTGAACAAAATCAGCGGGTCGATTTGTTCAGCGTTTTCTGAATATACTATATTGATATTGTATCACAAATAACTGTTTCTGTCAATAAAATCCGCACGGCTTGACATTCCCGCCGTATTGGGGTATAATACACATATATATCAAAAACGACAGGGAAAGGGAAAAAACATGCCGGTAAAAATATCAGACGGACTGCCCGCGCAGTCAATACTTGAAAACGAGCATATATTCATCATGACGGAGCACCGCGCGCTCCACCAGGATATCAGACCGCTTAAGATAGGCATTCTCAACCTCATGCCGACAAAGGTAGTCACCGAAACGCAGATACTGAGATGCCTTTCCAATACCCCGCTGCAGATAGAAGTCACCCTGGTGCAGACTTCCACTTACACGAGCCACAACACATCCAGCGAGCATCTGCTGAACTTCTACAAGACCTTTGACGACATAAAGGACATGAATTTCGACGGCTTTATCATCACCGGCGCGCCGGTGGAGCAGATGGAGTTTGAGGATGTGGACTACTGGCAGGAAATGTGTAAGATAATGGAGTGGACAAAGACGCATGTGCATTCCACGTTTCATATCTGCTGGGCTGCGCAGGCGGCGCTGTATTACCACTACGGCATAAAGAAGTACCCGCTTGAGGAGAAGCTTTCGGGGGTATTCCTGCACACGCTGCTCACGCCGAAATCGCGCCTTTTCAGGGGCTTTGACAGCGAGTTCTGGGCGCCGCATTCACGCCACACCGAGGTGCGCCGCGAGGACATCGAAAAGATACCGCAGCTCAAAGTCATGGCTGTGTCTGAGGAAGCCGGAGTTTACGCGGTGTGCAGCGAGGACAGCAGGCAGTTCTTTATAACCGGGCATTCCGAGTACGACGCGGACACGCTGGCGCTGGAATACAGGCGCGACCTCGACAAGGGGCTGGATCCTAAAATCCCCGCGCACTATTTCCCGGACGACGACCCGTCAAAGCAGCCCGTGCTGAGGTGGAGGGCGCATTCCACGCTGATATACACCAACTGGCTGAACTATTTCGTTTATCAGACCACGCCGTTTGATATTTCCGAAAAAATATGAAAATATATTGCATTTTTCTGGCGCATATGTTATAATTATATCGCATAAAGGTTTTTTCGGACATATAGTCCGGCATCACGAAAAGAAAAGAGAGGTATCACTATGTTTGAATATCTTGGCAATGTGATTTATGGTTCCTTCATAGCGAATATGATCATCGGTCTTCTTGGCGTAGTTGCTTCCGTTGCGGGCAGTATCGTGCTGGATAAGCTCGTTTTCGGCCCCAAGGCAAAGGACAAGAACGCTTCCAAGGCTGCTAAGGTCGCAAACGGTCAGCATTTCCTGCCGCTCAGCTTCATCAGGATAGGCTACTATGCATGCGCTATTTACCTGGTTTTCCTGGGCATTTCGATGTTCCCGCTGCTGGGTATTTCCGGCGTCCCCGCTTTCTTTGGAGTTGCTATCGTCGGCAATATTGTTCTCCACTTCGTTTATGAGCTGCTCCTTGCAGCCCGCAAGAATGCCGGTCTTGACACTGACGGCGACACCGCTGCTGAGCCTAAGGTAGAACCTCAGCCTGCTGCGCAGCCTTATCAGCAGTATCAGCAGCCGCAGCAGTACCAGCAGATGCCCCAGTATCAGCAGGTGCCCCCGATGCCCCAGCAGCCCGCTCCGGCGCCCGTGCCGCAGCCGGTTCCTCCGATGCCCCAGCAGCCAGCTCCGGCTCCCGTGCCGCAGCCGGTTCCTCCGATGCCCCAGCAGCCAGCTCCGGCTCCCGCGCCGCAGCCTGTTCCCCCGATGCCCCAGCCCGCTCCGGCGCCTGTACCCCAGCCGGTACCTCCAATGCCCCAGCCCGCTCCGGCTCCTGCGCCTCAGCCTGTTCCCACGCCTCAGGCTGCACCCGCTCCCCAGACGGCAGGCGACATGGCATGCCCTCACTGCGGCAAGCCGATGAAGGCATGCGCAAAGTTCTGCCCGTTCTGTGGCAAGCCTACAGTCTGACATTACATGAACATTACATAAGAATATACGCGACCGCTTCGGGTTTCCGGAGCGGTTTTCGTATTATCCGCGGACATGGCGCATAACATGTACGGGGTGATGTTATGAGAAAACTGACCGGAAACGCGAACCGGTTTTTCGTGCGGCTGATTTGTGTATTCCTCTGCGCGGCTGTGGCGCTGACATTCCCGTTCGTTGCGGAATGCGAGGAGGGCAGCGCGGAGACCCCGCGCGCCATGCTGCTGATGGAAGCACGCACGGGGCAGGTGCTGTATTCCGTCAACGCTGCGGAGAAGCTGCCCATGGCTTCTATAACAAAGGTGATGTCGCTGCTGGTGCTGTCGGACTTCATCGACGACGGCAGGCTCACGCTGGAGGAAAAGGTGAAGGCGTCGGCGTATGCTTCCTCGGCTGAGGGCTCGGTGATATGGCTCAGTCCGGGGGAGGAAATGACCGCTGCGGAACTTCTCGAAGCGGTGATAGTGAGTTCCGCGAACGACGCGTGCATTGCGCTTGCGGAGCATGTCGCGGGGAGCGAAGAGCAGTTCGTCAGGCTGATGAACCGCCGCGCGAAGAAGATGGGGCTTTCCGGCACGAAGTTCACGGGGTGCGTGGGATTCGACGCGAAGGGGCACTACACGACGGCAGAGGACATCGCGGTGATGACTGCGGAACTCATGGAAAAGGAATACTACCGCGGGTGGCTGCTGACCTGGCTTGATTACCTGCGGGGAGGGGACACGCAGCTTCTCAACACGAACAAGCTGGTGCGGTATTACGACGGCATTCTCGGGGGAAAAACGGGAACCACCGACGGCGCGGGCTGCTGCCTGACCGCCTGCGCGGAGCGCGGTGGAATGCGCCTCGTTGCGGTAGTGCTGGGCTGCGGTGAGGACCCGGAGCGATTCAACCGGGCTGAAGAGCTGCTGGATATGGGCTTTTCGGGGTATGAGAAGTTCACGCCGGAGGTGGACAGCCGCAAGCTGCTGCCGATAACCGTGGAGCGCGGGGAATATTCCACGGTGCAGCCGGTGGTGCAGGATTACGGCGAATGCGTGATAAAAAGGGGGAGAGCCGGCAGCGTGGATTACTCCTACACATTTGTGGAGGGGGTAAAGGCGCCGGTGGAAAAGGGGCAGTTTCTGGGGGAATACCTCGTCACGCTGGACGGCGTTGAGGTTTTCCGGTCGGATATCGTGGCAAAGGAGGAAGTACGCAGAATGAATTTCGGCATGTACCTGCTCTGCGTGCTGGGCGAGATGGTGTCTTTCTGACAGTTTCTTGACGGTTTTTGTGGTTTTGTCGGGGAATTTTGGCAAAAGCCCTTGACAATTCGGATAAAATGCGATACAATAAAGGTAAATAAAGCTGTAAGTGTCTTTTACAGTCCGCTATCGGGAGCGTTGACAGTGAATTTCTGCGAGCAGCTGAGTTTCGCGCATTCGCCGGTGGTGCTTCCGCGGGTCGGCAGTGCGTTGTATGCAGTCGGTACGGCTGCTGTGAGCATGTTTCGCATTTTATGCGCCTGATCTCCGGGTACACACGGAATCAGCTATCACAGCCTTTCTGCAAAGTCCAGCAGACGGGTCAGGGCGCAGGGCAGTGTGGTTCGTTCTTGCAGCGTGTGCAGTCTGTTCCCGTGGGGCAGGGTTTCTTTGCGCAGGCAAAGCCGCTGTATTCCGGAAGAATACAGTTCGAAGCAACGCACAGAGATCGGTTACTAGCGCGATACGATTTGGTAAACCTTGCGGGTCTCCGTTCCGGCTCACCGTTTCGATCGGGTAAAGATGCTGATTAAAAGCGTTATTCCTTCGGGCTTACAGAGAAGGTTTTATTTTGACTCACTCATTGAGAGGGGTCGTATTACGAACACCTTGAACTTGCTTCATGGTAATCGCAATACGGCCTCCTTTCTTTGTTTTTGACAACATTCGTTGTCAAAAACAGGTGATTTTCCTTTTTGCCCCGGAGTGGGGCAAAAATTCCGGCTGTGGGTACTAAGCGGATATCGGATACGGATTTTCACGCCGGAAACGGAAAATCACCGCGCGCCGCGGAAATTAATTCGTAATTCGTAATTCGGAATGCGGAATTCGGAATTATGGTATCGCCTGCGGCGATATTATTTCAATATCTTTTACAGAAACACTACAGGGCGAAAGAACCACTTTCGCCCTGTGTATTTTATAGTAAATCTTTTGAGATAACGTCTGCGAAGCAGACACGATAATTCCGAATTCCGCATTACGAATTCCGAATTGAATATCAGTCTTCTCCGAGTTTGAGTGCCTTGTTGATGTTTATTCTCCGGATTATTCCACCCAGAACCAGGAAGCCGCCTATCAGCATCACCGCAATGATAACGTAAAGCTTGATGTAATCCCCGGGGTCGCCCTGCACGCGGAACGGAGGCACCTGGTCGGCTGCATTGTACATAGTACGGAACATCGGTACGAACAGGTCGCTTGCCGTGCCGCCTATCACAAATCCCATGGCTATTGAAACAAGGCTGACAAGCAGCTGTTCCCAGCCCAGGGTTGATATTACCTCGCGGAACGTTACGCCCATCGCGCGCAGTACGCCGAACTGCAGCGTGCGCGATTTAATTGAGATTATCCAATAGATAAGGAAGCCTATCACCGTCATCAGCATTATCACCACAAATCCCAGGGTGAGCGCGCCGTTCATTCCCTGCAGGGCAGGGTCGGTCTTTTCTTCGATGAGAAGCTGACTGCTGTCGATTATGCGCTGTATCTTAAGGTGCTTTGCTTCGATGTCGGCATAGAGCGCTTCGCTGGTGGCGCCGTCCTTCATCTTCAGCCATATCTGATAGGGCTGAAGTTCCGTCACGCGGCGCAGGTAATTGTAATTGCACACCAGGAAATCGCGTTGCGTTTCTTCTCCGGTGCGTTCATCGGCTATGGTCTCACTGGGGTTTATTCCCGGCCAGTAATCCACGAATGCGAGCACGGTCAGGTCAACTGCGTCGCTTCCCGCTATCTTCACGGAAACCACGTCGCCCAGCTGCACGCCCTTTTCCTCCCAGCTGCGGGAAGCAAGCACGCCTGCCTTGTAGTCCACCAGGGCTGAGCAATAATTCCACCAGTGCACGGGCAGCAGGTCGCTGCGGAACCATGCGGTCTGCGAGAACTTACCCGGCTCTATCGCCATCAGGTCCGCGCTGTTGGACTGCACCCCTCCGCAGGTGGCTTTCGCGTCAGTGCGCAGCACGCGGGTCGCGATATCAACGCCCTCGAGGTTCTGGTAATCGTCCATGTCTATCTCAACATAGCTGCTGTCGTCGTCAACGCTTTCCAGCCGCCAGTAGGCGTCTATCACCACGTCTGCGCCGGTATTGTAGTATATTCTGTCGGAACGGCTGTTGTTTATCGCGCGCGCGGTATTTGCAGAGAATATACCCAGCGCGAATGTAACTGAAAGGAACAGCATCAGGAAGCGTTCCCTGCCGCCCTGAGAGCGCGCAACGGAGGTTATCGCGATGTACTGCGGAACTGTCCAGAAGCGTTTTCCTATATAGTATATAAGCCGCAGCAGGTAGGGGTAAATCCTGATGAACAGAAGTCCCGCGCCCATGATGAACATTGTCGAGAACACGAAATAAAGCGGGTTTATCGTGCCGTCGCTGACGTAAGTGCCGTCCGCAAAAAGACGGTTTATGCTGCGGGCGGTGAAGTAATACCATATCAGCGAGCCTGCAATGAGGATAATATCGATGCAGAGCTTTTCCCACAGAGCCATTTTGACGACCTTTGCCTTGCTCTGCTTGTATTTTACGATGGACAGCTTTGAAGCGGGGATTATCGGCAGCATCGTCGTGATGAAGAAAATCACTATCGCTATGAGCGCATATATGAACGCGTCAATGCTAAGCTTGGCGGCAAGCCCGGTGCGGTTGACGAACTCCAGGAAGCCGTTGGACACGCCGAGGAAATTACACAGCAGAAGCCCGATGAACGGCGCTATGATGAACGTTGCAAGGCCAAGCACTCCGGCTTCCATTGCATATATCGCGAAAATCTGCGCGGACGAGGCGCCGCGACTCTTGAATACGGCTATCTCGTTCTTTTCCTGCTCAACGTTCAGCTGGGAAACCATGAACAGGTAGAATGCCAGCATAACTATGGTAGGTATCTGCAGTATCCACAGCATGGATTTCAGGTTTGCGGCACGCACTGCATATTCCGACAGAATATCGCTGATGCCCATGGAAAAGCTCATTCCCGCGTCGGAATACACCGCGCGGTCCTCTTCTATCGCTTTTGTGACGGAACTCAGGTCGTTGAGGTCCATCTTCTGATAATCAAAGGAATAACGGCACTCCGCGCCGCTGAGCGTGGTGAGCCCGGTGCTGAGGTAATCCCCGAGCATGGTGTCGTAATCCATGAACAGCGCGTTGAGGTAATCCTCCATAGTTTCCGACCAGTAGCTGTCGTTTTCACTCGCCTGCCGGAATACGCCCACAACAGTGACAGTCAGCGGTTCCGCGGCGCTGAAAAAGCTGTTCTGAAGCTGATAGGTACCACCGAAGGACATACCCAGGGTCTTTAAGCATTCCTCGTTGCAGACTATCTCAAAGGAACCGTCCGGAAGCTGCCCGGGTTCAAACATTCTTCCCTGGATAATTTCTGCGTGGTCTGCAAGCCCTGTCATTCCGATGACTTTCACGCGCGCCGTCTTGCCGGTGATAAGGTACATGAAGCCGTCCGTCAGCACGGTCTTGCTGTTCGCCTGCGGAATGTGTATCCGCGCGGTCTGCTGGTCCACAAGCTCCCGCATGGAATTCACCGCTGAGCGGCGCTGCTCGTTGGAGTCCTTGACGGATATGGAGCTTGTCACGACGTATTCGCCGGGGTAAAGCCCGGTTTCTGTCTGGTACGCCTGCATATCCTTTATAAGAATACGCTGCAGGGAAGAGTCCATGTATATCGGCACGGTGCTCATCATTCCCGCTGCAAGCAGGAAGCCGATGAACAGGCACAGCACCATCCAGCGGGTGCTGCGCATTTTTCTGAATAGTAAAGTAAGCACAGTCTATACCCCCATCAGCGCACAACGACGCGGTCGCCGGCTTTCAGACCGGTGAGTATTTCGGCTTCGGTGGCGTTGGTTATTCCAACGGTGACGTCCACCTCTACCTTGTTGTCGTTTTCGTCGAGAATAGATACATAGCTGCGGTCGCCGTCAGTCTTGACAAGGGTCTTGGATATTACGACGGCGTTTTCGTGGGTCGCGAATACCGCGGTGATGTCTGCGGTCATTCCCACGGTGAGAAAACTCGGCTGCTCGCCGGTGAACTCGCACCAGATGGAATCGGTGTTGCCGAGAATATCGGGGAAGTCGTCATACACGCCCTCGGTGGTGTTGGTGGGGGTTTTCGCGACATACCCCGGGAAGTCCTCACCGTCTACGGTCAGCGTGACTTCCTGCCCCAGCGGGAAGTTCTTCAGCTGCGACGATGTGTACTGTATCGAAAGCTGCGTCGGGTCGATTATCTTTACTATAGTCTTGTATGCGGTCACGGTGTCGCCGGGGTTGAGGCTCTGTATGTAGCAGACCTGCCCATCCATGCCGGCGTATATGCGGGACTGGTTCATGCGGCGCTGGTATTCGTCCAGGGTGTTCTGTTCCATCTCCAGCGTGATGCGGTCGTCGGCAGATCCGGTTCGGTTGTAGGTGAGCTGCGCCTTTTCAACGATAAGCTGCTGCTGCTCATAAAGATAGGGGAGATCTCCGGTGTCGAGTTCCGCGAGCAGGTCGCCTTGCTTCACGAACTGACCTGCGGTGACATATATCGTCTTTATGGTGCCTCCGCTTTCCGGGAATCCCGCGTTGTACTGTGACTTGCAGACGACATACCCGGTGGCTATCACCTTGTCCTCTATGGTTTTCTGCTTCGCAGTGTAGGTGGAATAGGCTATATCCTCAACCGCAACTGTCGGCGGCTCGAGCAGTTCTTCTTCAGCGGGGAAGAAGAAGCAACCGGTCAGGCTGGATACAGATAACAGCAATGCTGCGGACATGATCAATTTTCGGTTCATAAAAAATACCTCTTAATATAAAGCGTTCTTATATACTATATCATAAAAAAGAAGAAAGCGCCAGTAGAAAAAGTATAAATACGGCACATTATATAAAATAAAATTAATTGTTTGTGGAAAAGTACATGATACAGACTGAATATGCGTCGTTGCGTTGTGAAATTGCTGTAAAGTATTTGCGATAGTTGAAAGTTATGCATTAATGTTACATATTCAATAAATTTCCGATATTTTTTGCGAAAAGGGGTTGACTTTTGCATTAAACGGTGATATAATATACAAGCCGTCAGAGATGAGGGCACGAAAGCTTAAAAAATCACAGAAAAGTTCAAAAAGCTTTGAAAAAAGTTTGAAAAACCTCTTGACAAGCTCAAGAAAATGTGATATAATAAATAAGCTTTCCGAGAGAAAGTCGCTTCTTGAGAATTCGACAAGAAAGTTCAAAAAAACTTTGAAAAAAGTTTGAAAAACCTCTTGACAAACTCGAAAAGATGTGATATAATAACGAAGTCGCCCGAGAGAAATCGAAGGGATGAGGTTAGAAAGCTCCTTGAAAATTGAACAATACAGAACGAATTAACATTACCTTGTCGATTCTTTGACAGAAATGTTGAAGTTGAGAAACAAGTAAAATTCTGGATAAACACAGATTGCGTT